>TARA_B100000963_G_scaffold349061_1_pt1 | contig 50523 bp, 64 predicted proteins | sample TARA_B100000963 | Tara Oceans TARA_B100000963 (sample SAMEA2622097) | marine metagenome | biome: marine biome (ENVO:00000447); feature: surface water layer (ENVO:00002042); material: "saline water (ENVO:00002010), including plankton (ENVO:xxxxxxxx)" | depth 5 m | reverse complement strand
GTTCTCCATCTTAATGATAAATCTTTTTCTGTATCAACTAAATTAATGCATTCAATGCCTTCTTTTTCACATAGGTTAATTATTCTTTTTACAACTGCTCTGTTGAATTCTCCCTCAAATAATTGTGTACCATCTTCCCAAACAGGGGATCTTTTACCGGCTGTTTGATATACACCATCGATTATACCACCATGGCCATTATCTAATATCCATACGTATCCCTTATCGTTTTTGATACTTGTATTTCTACTCTGTATTTTACTCCACGTTTTTGGTCCAACTATACCGTCTGTTTCTAAACCCTGTTGGGCTTGAAATCTCATAACAGCTAATTCTGTTGCTGGTCCAAAATCTCCATCTATTGTAATATTTAATGACTCTTGAAGTTTTTTTACTTCTTCACCTTTACTTCCTTTTTTTAATAGCATTTTTTAATGGTTATTTTTGTAATCTACGAGAGCGGTTATTACGTCTGTGAACTGGGCACTATTTAAATTTACTTTTAAATTTGAATGCTCTTTATTAATAAAATTTTCCGCTTCTCTTCTAAGCTTTTCGTATGAAGTTTTTTCTTTAACAGGGTGTTTGTAAACCGAATCTTTAGTTTGCCTAAGTTCATTTATTGTTCTTTTTTTAACAGTCCTTGATTTGTAATCGGGCATCTTGTGAAAAAGCTTAGATTCGCCTGAAAAATCCATACCTGAAAAGCCTGGTTTTAATTTATTTTCTTCACTCATGTTTATAAAATTGTTTTAATATTATACTGTTTTAGGAAAAAAAGTTTATAAATTTATAGTAAGTTGATCCTACTTTAAAGTGATCTTCTGGAAAAACTTCATCTTGAGAAAGAGTTGAAACTATTTCATTCCCTATTATATTAGATTCGTCTTTGGTTTTAACATGTATATTAGGTTTATCTTTTCTACCTATTAAGTAATTTATTAAATCATACTTTTCAAAATCCTCTTTTTCTATTTTTAAACATTTATTAATGAATAGTGATGGGCATTTTCTAGTTCCTTTTCCAAAACCATTATAATACGATTGTTTTACGCAATTATCCTTACAGGTATTTAAAAAATTAAGATAGCCTTCCCTATCCTTGAAATTTATTATTGTAAAATTTCCAAGAGACTGTATACAATCTCTTATAGAATTCCAGTTAGCATTAGAACTTGATTGTATGTCTTTCATTTCAAGATCATCAAACTCTTCAAAAACTTTTATGTACTTTTGCATGCTGTATTATATAAAACTTTTTTTTATTTATTTGTAAAACATATAGTATAATGGTACAGTTATAAAATAAAGCAATAATGATAGTAATTATAGAAGGATCACAAGGGTCCGGCAAAACTCATATGATAAATTATTTAAAGTCAAACGAGTGGGGCGATAACGTATTATTTTACAAATATGAACACGTATCTCATATGAAAAACATGGGATTTGAAGACATGGAACCAAAGGACTCTTTTCACTATTTTACGCTATCTAATACACTTACTATTCTAGAGTTACATAAAACCGTTTTAAAAGATAAAATAATAGTATTTGATAGAGGAATATTTTCAGCATATGTGTGGTCTATTTTAAGAAATAGAATGGATAGAAGTAGGCTTAATAAAGAATTATCTAAACTATTAGATAGCTCTTTATATGAAAATTGTCATGTAATTAGAATAATATCTGAAAGTAAAGAAATAAGAGCGCACAGTGATATATTCGATACTTTTACAAATAATATAAAAGAAAATTTTTTATTTGACAAAGTATTCGAAGATAATATGGAAAATTTAGAATGTGATAAGCGAAATAATTCATATAATGAGATGATTAACTATAGGGACTTTTTAAGCGAAGCTGTTATGATGAACATATTTAGTAAAAAAATTAATATAAATAAACTAAAATAGTGTTTATTCAATGAAAAATTTAGTAACCAAATATAGCGATTTTATATTTGAAAAAAAGAAATCTTCTTTAAAAGGTATTTCTTCTGAAAATATTATTAAAAAAATAGAGGCAGTAATGGATGTATTGCCTAACGATGTACAATTTGGAGTACCCTCTGATAATTTAGGCCAATCTACTTCCTATAAGTCTCCAGGTGACGCTATTCAAAGAATAAAAGATATCACTCATTACTATAATAAGAGAAAAGAAGATGTTAAATTCTACTGCTGGTCTATTACTTTTAAAGGAGACTTTAATGCTTCACAAGAACTTGAAGATAAAATGGAAGAAGCAGATGGATTATTTCATGAAGATAAGGCTAAGTATGGAAAAATAGACATGATAAAGGTTAGAGATTATGTTCAAACAAATCCAGAGGACGCAGATGAATTTAAAAGTTTTTCAATATCATTAGATAGCGCCTCTTCTAGAAAATTTGGTATGAAACTATCATCTGGAACTTCTAATGATAAAACAAAAGAGAAAGAATCAGAAGAATCTGAAGATGAATTTTAAAATATAAATTACTTAAAAAACAAGTATGGCAGGAATAAGACACTTAAAAGAAGTCCATGATAAAATGGGAGAAGACTTCTTAAATAAATTATTTAATGAGTACCTTATAGTTAATGAAAAAGTAAATGGAAGTTTTCTAGGATTTAAAAAAGACAGAGAAAATGACGAATTTAAATTCTTTAATAAGAGAAACGAAATAGGTTACATAGATAGGGTCTTATCAAAATTTTATAACGATCCTATTAACCATATTAAAAATTTAGAAAAAGACAAGATTCAAAAAATTCCATCGAATATGTATTTTGGTTTAGAATACATATCTAATACCTCATCAAATGTAGAAGATTATGGAAGATTACCGAAAAATGGATTATTACTTAATTTTATACACGAATTAGACGAAGAAGGTGGGGTAATAAAAACAATACAAGATAAACATATACTAGATGAATGGGCTAATTTTTTAGAAATAGATGGACCAACTATAGTTTTTGAAGGAAAATTAAACGATGATCAAAAAGTTGAAATCATGGATTTTATATACAGCCCTGCTGAAGAACTATTAGAAAAATTTAAAACGAGATCTTTTATAAAATACGTTATATCTATTTTAAATAAAGATTTTAAAGAAAGTTTTTTAGAAAATAGCATAGTTAGAGATATAAACGGATTAGTGTTTAGATTTTACGAAGGGGATAGAGAAAATCCTAGTTCAAAATCTTTTCTTGCTAAATTAATAGACCCTATATTTCAAAATAAAATGAGTACCCAAGAGGTAAAAAGAGAAGAAAATAAATCTCAAGATTATACATGGTTAATTGTAATAGATTTAATGAATTTTATAGAAATGTATGACCTAAAAACAATCAATAGTTGGAAAATAGTAGGAGATTCATTTCAAGAAAGATATGTTAAATTTGTAAATAGAGTATTTAGAGAATTTATAGATAAGTATAAAGACAAATACGAAGGAATACAATTAAATAAACCTGAGTTTCTAGATAGTGATGAATTTGATCTAAATATGGACATGATAAATGATCCATATATTATAGATTTAATAAAAGAAAGCGATACAAATAAAGAAATTTATAAAATCCTATTAAACTTTTTTAGAAAAAAAAGAAAAAAAGTAAATTCTAACCTATTTGATAGTAATCTATTAAAGCAACTAAATATACAGGTTGATAAGATAAAAAAGATTTTGTTGAAAGAAAAGGTTTTTGAAGGGTTTTTTCCAACGTTTAACGAGTATGTAGGCGAATCAGGAGAGTTTGAACCAATGACAATTCAAGGTTTTTCAAAAGAAAAAAGATCAATAGCTAAGCCTAAAAAAGTAAATCTGCTAATAGGCGATTTTCAACCTATACACTTAGGGCATATAAAAGCTGCCGAAAAATTAAAATCTAAAAACAATTTTCCAGTAGTATTAATAGCAGTTGTTAAAAATGAAAAAAATAAGAATAATCCATTTTCAGAAGCATCTATTAAAAAAATGCTAAATGACGTTGAACAAGAATATGGAAGCTTTATTGAAAAGGCAATTATATTAAAAACAGGTGGAATAGAAGAAATTATAGGTTCTTTAAAACCATCTTATGTACCTATATTATGGGGCACTAATAAAAATAGACTAAATAGATACGCTATTCAATTAGGGTATTTAAAAAAGAGAGACGTTTCACTTGACTTAAATAAGGATTTTAAGCTAGTTGAAATACCTAAATTTCAATCTTCATCTGAAATAAGAAATATTATAAAAGATGAAAAGTACAAGGAGTTTAAAAGACTTGTACCAGATTCAGTAGTTTCTAATTTTTATAATTTAAAAAAAGAAATAGATCAATTAAATGAATCTAAAAAAGAAACTATTTCTGAGATAAATAATAAAGAATCTAATATCTCAGAAAATGAAAAAGAAATCAAAGAAGAACAGTAGTCAAAGAAACTATAAAAAGTATTTTGACAATAGAATGGGCAAAGGCGCGCCTGAAAAGCTAAAAAATGCAGTCCTTCAGCATCCAGACGATACTGATGATTCTATATATGGCTATATGCAAAAGAATAAATCTAGAAACATGTGGGTTATGAACTTTGATCAATACAAAAAAGCAGGAGGTGTATCAGAATCATTAAATGAAGATGAATGGACAGATGATATACTTGATAATCTTGGAAAAGAAAGCAATGAAGATTGGTGGACTGAAAAAAATTCAGAAGAACTAAATATGCACTCATTAGAAAGAGATTTAATGAAATTAGTAAATAAATATTCAGGTAAAATAGGAATAGATTCATATGGATCTATTGATGCAATATACAAGATCTTAGATGGAATGTTTGAAAGAGTAGAAAAATAATTATTTAATACTTTTCTAATATAAATAATAAAAAGCTATTTTATTATAAATGAATTTCCTGAATAAAATAAAGGGTTTTAACTTTTCAAATAAACTTTTAGAGGAAACCAAAGAAACCATAGATAAAGACATAGAATCTATAGGTAAAAGATTAGAGGACGAAGTAGGAGGAAACGAAGATGAAATTATTATAGATTCTATACTAGACGACATTTCATACGAAATATTAAATAGAAAAGATGAAGAAAAAGTAGATGATGTAATTAAAATTTTTTCAGACTCTAAAAAAATAGACTATTTTTCTAAGTATAAAGAAAATAAATCTAAAAAGATTAATAGTATAAGTAAGTCTTTAAATAAAATATCTAAAAATTTATACAGCGATAAAGATAAAGAGAGGGAAAAATCAAACAGTGAATTTATAACAGCAGTTACTAATCTAAACCTTGAAATAGATAGGGCTAATAAATTAACTGAAATATACAAAATAAATTCAGATAAAGAATTAGACGAAAATTCAAACGCTGAAAAAACAAAAAAATTAGCTGAAAAAAATTCTTTCATTGAAAAGGCTATTTCTGCCTATAAAAAATTAGCTAAAAAAGTAATAAGCCATCTTAATAAAAGAGTAGATAAGAATATTGAGGAAGATAATGAAATGATTATTGATGACATAGAAAACACATTTGATGAAAGTGGAATATCAGTAATTAACATAAATATCAATGGAAAAGAATTAAACGTACAAGACGAAATAGAAAAAGTAAAGAAAAAAGAAGAAATTAAAAAACCCCAAGAAACAAGAAGTCAAAGGTCTTTTATAAAAGAAACTATATCTAAATTAAAAAATTCATATATACCAGAGGAAAGAGATGGTATTATAATTAAACCAGGCGGATTTTTTAGTAATGTTCTTAATATAAAGTCTTCATATAACGATGTTCTTTTAAATATAATACAGCGCCGAGCCATTGATTTAGGCGAAGACATGTCTTATTTGGAAAAAGAAAGCACCGATGTTAAACATCAAATAGCATACTTAGAATCTACTAAATATTTTTTAGATTATATGATAGATACATACATAACAATTAAAAAAGATAAAGACAAATTAAAAAGATTAGTCAATACCATATATCTAGATAAAGCTGCCTATATAAGAAATAAAAATTTAGCTAGAAAAATAAATATGTCAGATTTTGCTGGATTAAAAATAAAAAGAGAAGTAAAAATACCTCTTTATAAAACAGTTAACATTCCTATTTCTAATAAAGATATAGTTGCTAATTCTAAATTTAGCAAATTTAAAGAAGCTATGAAAGGTTTATCTGGTATAATGGGATGGCAAAAAAGTTACGTCGATCAAGGTAGGGCAAGCGCAAATAAGCAACAAAATAAAGCTATTCTTCAAGGAATTACTAATATTTCTAAATCTATAGCAGGGGCATTAGGTGGAGATAAGGCTAAGAATAGAGTAGACCTAGCATCTAGAAGAGTAGGAAATACTCTTAATTTAGAATTGAAAGAAGATATGATAGCACCTATAGATTCTGGAGGATCTCCAGGTACATCTTTCGATACACCTCAGTCACTCGCAGGTGGAATGGATATGTTTTCTAAACTAGGACCGGGTAAGCCTCTAAAAAGAAAGAAAAGAAAAAAGAAGAAGAAAAAGAAATCTAAAAAGACTACAAATGCTATTATATCATTTGACACATTTATAAATAAAAATAAATCCTTTTAAATATGCAATACGTTAAAGATATTTTTACAGAAGACAAAAATGATGGAAAATATTCATCTAAAAAGACATTAGGTATAATTTCAGGTGTTTTAGTATGTTTAGCATTTTTAGGAGATGGTTTTCATTGGTTTACAGTAAACGAAGGATTATTTAATTCAATGTTAATATTTTCTGGAACCATGCTAGGCGTATCTACTGCGACTAAAATATTTAAAAAAAGTGAGCCTGTAAAAAGCGAAGAAAGTAATGGTTAAAAATTACAACAAATATCTAAAAGAAAATTGCGGCTGTATTGGAAATGAAGCTAGTGTAGAAATAGCTCCTATAGAATTATTTAGTAAAATAGCTAATTCTCTACCAACTAAACAGGATACATGTCCTAGTTGTTCTAAATTTCCAGAAGATTGCGGCTGTAAAGGAAATTGTGGGAATTGCGGCGATGAAAATGGAAATTGTGATTGTAGTATTAATCAGGACATATCAATAGGTGATATGGTTAGAAATGTAAACCAAAGCTGTCCTCAGTTTAAATCAGTAGGTAGAGTTGTAGATATGCCTAATAACAATTCCGTAACATTTACTGTTGTAAGACCAGGCGGAGATTCTTCAATAGGCCAGTTGTTAAACGCTACTAGGGATCAAATTACAGTAGACGAGAAATATCGTATATAAAATTTAAAACTTCATTTTTATTTTCTTGTTAGATATATAATAAAAAAGATTATTTTCTAAAAATGGGAGAAGGTAGGTTTCCAGGTTTGAACATAGGCAAAGGCAATGGTCTAGAAAATTTAAATATAAAGAACATTTTAGGGGGAAAAGCAACTGATCCATTTAGAACAGGAGGTAACGGTGCAGCCGGCGATGCTTTACTTGAAATGCAAGAAGTAGATTTACAAAAAGATGAAACTGCACGTATTCCAAATACACAGGAGGAAACAGTAAAAGCGGCTCCCTCTAGGTTTAACCCATTTAACGTATTTAGATTTAGAAAATTTGGTTTAGCACAGGGTGCATATGATTTAAAAAAGCATTCAGATACTCACCTTTATGGAGCAAGTGAAGGTTTAACGGCTCCTAAAGACCAAAACGTATTTAGTCAAGCTTTTAATTACATTAGTAATGTTCCTATTTCAAAAGAAGATGATCTTAAAGACTTTAATGTTGGAGAATACCAAAAAACACAGAGAAACCCAACCGCTGCTCAAATAATAGAAAATTTTAGAGACGATAGTAATTTTAAAGTATTAGGACCTACTCCATTTGCATACAATGATTTTATATTTTGTACACACTATGGTAAAATACCAAATAATAGATTAATTGCGCTTAGAAGATATCCGGGACCGGTTGAAGATAGCCTAAGACAATTCAATGCCGCAGCTGAAGAGGTTGTTAACGTTCCACTTGCACAGGCCCTTACCTATTATGGAACTGGAACAGGTAACGATATAAATAACGTATTACCAATTAGCTGGGACGTTCCATGGGAGAAGAAAACCGCAGAGGTTAATGAGATTGACGGAAATGAAATACTTGTAGACGATGTAATAGCAGCAGCAGGTATTGAAAAAGGAGATAAACAGGCTTTAATTAGAGCCGCGATAGCTTCTCAAAAGGGGAACCAAGGTGCTCTTGAAGTAGCTGGATATGATAAAGAATTACAAGACTATATTAGAAAAGCATATGGTCCGGATGGCCCGTACTGGAACAGGGTACTAGGACCTGTGAATGTTGTAAATTCAACTAGAATGAGAAAAAGAGGAATGGGAACAACTATGTTTGATGCTCCTATTAAGCTTAAATTCAGTTATACTTTAAGATCATTTAATTTTGTTAACCCAAGGGTTGCATTTTTAGATTTAATGACAAATATATTGAGTCTTACATATAACACTGCTCCTTTTTGGGGAGGAGGATATCGATACTTTAAGAATCCAGGGGTGACTATTTCAAGTGCAGGTAGTGCATTAATAGAACAGGGTAAAATAGTAGAAGGTGTAATATTAACCCTTAATGAATGGATGAAAAGCGCATCTGGAGCAACTGCTCAATTATTAAATCAAGTATCTGACGCTCTTGAAAAAACAACTGGTGGAAAGCCACCAACAAGAAAAGAAACCCCATTAAAATATAGAAAAGCAGATGGTAAAACTTTAACTCAAACGGGTATGGATTTAACAAACGCAGTAATGGCAGGTAGGGCTGAATCTCTTATGCAAGCCCCTCTTTCATATAGGTCTCTGCTAGAAGGCCGGCCTGTTGGAGAATGGCATATGACAGTAGGTAACCCAATGGACCCAATGGCAGCTATGGGTAACCTAATATGCACAGCCTGTGATATGAAATTTAGTAACGAACTAGGGGCAGATGATTTTCCTAAATCAGTTGACTTTACAGTTACCCTTACTCATGGAAGACCTAGAGCCAAGCAAGATATAGAGAGTATATTTAACCTAGGTGGAGGACCTTTATCATTCAGCAAAGTTGTTGCTCCAAGTTCTACTAAAAATACATTCGGAGGAGAGCCTAGTAATCTAACCAATATGGAAGGAGCAGAGGGTAATGTTAAAGTAGGCGTAATTAGGGGAAGCGGAGGCGCTAACACAGGCGTTAGTGAATATAATTTACAAGAAAAAGAAGCAGAGTATAAAGCCGATCCTCTTAAAGGTGATGACAGTAACCCATATGCCGGAAGAGTAGGTAATCACTATGGTTCTATTTTTGGAAATTCCTCTCTTTTAAAGGATTACATAAAAATGTCAGCTACATAATGATTACTTTAAAAACATTATTAAATAAGTACAGTGTTACTAAAGAAAACGGAGATGTTTTACCAGACATAACCAGGGGTTCTATAAACATTGATCGTAAAGATGAATTAAGATCATCTAGTAGGGTTATAGTCGATGAAGACACTGTTATGAGACCTGATCTTATTGCTGTTGCTCTATACAACGACCAAAGCATGCTAGACTTATTGTTAAAGTACAATGCAGTTTCAAACCCATTTTCATTATATGTAGGTCAAATTCTATATGCGCCAAATGCAGATGACCTGGCTAAAATAGTAGAAACTCCTTCGGTAATAAAAGACATAGGGGACGTACAAGTAGACGAAACTGAATCAATATTTGTTGATCCAAAAACAGATAAAGATAAAAATAGACTTGACCTTCTTAAAAAACAAAATAAAGGAGGCGAAGTGTTACCAAGTAACGTAAATAAAAAAGGAGATAAGAACATTAAAATTAAAAATGGAAAACTTGTATTTGGAGAAGACGTTACTTCTGTAAATAGAGAAGACTGTCCAGAACCAATATCTAGAGCCAATCTTAAAAAAGCATTAATAAAAAATAACCTTTTTGGATAATGGCGTTTAAGCATGTATTAAAAGCTTCACTTAGTCCAAATATTCCTCTAAAAGAAATGGCCGTGTGGAACAATACAGGAAAAGGAGGAGGCCCTCAAGAAAAACATTATCAAGCGGCTCCTAGTTCTAGTAATAACAAAGAAACCATGGGTAATAATTCCCCAATGATTCAAATAAATGATTTTGATTTTGATATAAAAGACATAGAAACAGTTGTAATTGATGAAACTGGCTTTTTACCTAGGATAAAGGTAATATATGAAGATTCAAAAGGGTGGTTTTCACCAGTTCAGTTTCCTAATAAAAATCCAATATTAAGCCTATATGTTAAATCTACTCATGAAAAGATGAAACCTATTAGAAATGATTACATTATAACTAGCATTAAAGGGGGAACCACTAAAATAATAATAGGTGAATTGTTTATACCTGAATTATATACTAACGTATCTAAAAGCTACCCCGGAATGACATCTAAAGATTGCCTTTATAAAGTATGTGAAGAACTTGGATTAGGATTTCAGGCAAATGAAACAACTCCAAGCGATTCTATGAATTGGATAAATCCAAACTGTAATTCTAAAGACTTTATAAATCATGTTGCTAAATACTCTTATCAGAATGACGATAGTTTTTTTCATGTATTTATAGACAAGTATTACCATTTAAATTATGTTGAAACTAATATACAACTTGAACAAGATGGTGAATTTGATAATACTATATTTACAGGATCTCAGGATTATAATATATCAAAGGATATACAAGTAGAAGCAACTAAGCAAATGGAAGCTCTTCCACAGGGGTTAATAGAAAGCCCTAAGCCATTACAGGGCGCAAACATAATAAAAGAAAAGCACTTAATAACAGAGAATGGAGAGATACTAGTAAATGAAGGATTTAAAAAAAGAGTATATTATTATGATACATATCTTGAAGAAGAAGACCCTATGGATAAACTGGTTGATTTTTATGTAAAACCTATTAAAACTAAATTAGAATCAAAAAGAAAAACAGATCTTTCACCAACAAATGAAAGTTTAAAAAACACAGAATCTAGATATTGGGTAAATATACAATATTCAAATGTTCATCAAAATTTCGTAGCGGCTGAAGCTATTAATTCACATAATCATTCAGAATTAAATAAGATTAAAATGGTGGCTACTACAAAAGGTATTAATTTTAATACAACTAGAGGAATGAGAGTCCCTGTTGGAATCTATGAAACTGATATTGATAACGCATACTATAAAACATGGGAAGAAAAATCAGATGATAATAAAGAAGATGTAGCATTTCAAGAAAAGTTTGCATTTAATGAGTTTCTTTCGGGTATATATTATTCTACCGGAAATAAACATATATATGAAAAAGGTGGCGTTTTTAAAACAGAATTACTGCTATCTAAACGTGATTGGATTAAAAATCCAAAGAAATAAATATTAATATATGCCAGTAAATTTTTTAAATACGGAAAGACACTTAAGTAACTTTAGAAAAGGAATAGTAAGAGATCAATTTGACGAACCTACTTATTTAACTTTCTCTCTAGATTTTACGTTCGATGATATGTATAGGGGTGATGACTTTTTAGCAATAAGCCCTCTATTTAATGTCAAAGAAGGTAAAAGTCAAAGTGCTATAAATTATCTTATTCAAAGAGGTCATACCGACAAAGCAAATCAACTATCTGTTTTTAATAAGTTACTAAAATATTTAAGAGACGATACCCCTTGGTATTTTCAAAAAGTAAGAGGGTTAGATGCTATTTGGAAAAAAGCAACTAACATGGATGAGCCTATGAAAGGGGGTGAAATAACAGTAGAAACATTAGAAGCGGTTGATTTAAGAATGGCGGAACTCGCAGACCTTTATAGAAATTCAATATATGATAAACAATACATGAGAGAACGAGTTCCAGATAATCTAAGATGGTTTTCAATGGACATATATGTTGCGGAATTTAGAAACTTAAGAAATACATTACCTTCTTTAATTAATTTAGGAACTGGCATTAACATAGGAGGACCGAATTTAGCAGGACTTGCTGGAGCAGGTAACGCTATAGGAAATGTTTTAGATAATTTTGGATATTTAAAATTTAAATGTAGACAGTGTGAATTTGATTTTAGCGATTCATTCCCAGGTAAAGGAACTATGGAAATATCAGGAGGAGATATGGAAACAAGCCAATTTACAATAAAGATAGGGTGGATGGAAGAAGAAAATCATTATTCATCAGGTAGCGTAACATATGATGACGCAACCAGTGCCAGAATGAGAGGAAGTAATACATGGGATAGCGCCAGTCTAGGTAATAATTTAGATTCAGCAACTAGTTTCTTAACAGGGTTACCGATCGTTGGAAATAAAATAAGTACAGTTGGTGCAAAAGCTTCTGAAGGAATATCATCTGTTCTAAATACGCCTAATAAATTAATAAATCAAGGGGTTCAAGAATTAACACAGCTTGTTGATCAGGGCAATTTTGGATTAAGCAATAGTGTTGGTTATGATTATCAAGAAGGAAGAGTAGCGCCTAGAAATACTGCGGTTCCAAAAAAACCTCTTTAAAATAAATTGTAGAATAATACATGGAGAAAGAATTAATTAATAAACAATTCTTAGGAACAGTTGAAGATTCTAGAGACCCTGATTTAGAAGGAAAATGCAAGGTTAGAGTATTTGGTATACATGGAGAAAAAATACCTATAGAAGATTTACCTTGGGCTTATCCAAAACAAAAATCATTATATTTTGGTAAAGATGGAAAAGCAGGCGCCATATCTATACCCAAGGACGGAGCAGTTGTAGCCGTTAGATTTGATAATGGAAACATATATTCCCCTGAATATTATGCAGTACAGGAATTAGCAGATGACATAAAAGAAGAATTACAAAAAGAAGGTGAATATCATGGATCTCATTTTTTATTATTTGATGGAGATGAAGAATTAAAAGTATGGTTTACTAAGGAAAAAGGAATAACCATGCAACTAAAAGGATCTAGAATAAATATAGGTCAGGATAAAAAGATTGAAATAGAGCACGATCAAACACAATCAATTATTACATTAAAAGGATCAGAAATAGAAGTAATAGCAGATAGTAAAATAAGCCTATCTTCAAATACTAAGATAGAACTTAACTCAAACGATATACATGTAAATGGAAAAAACGTTGTGTTAGGACCAAATAAATCACTTGCACAACCTGCAGTTTTAGGTACTTCACTTGTAACTGCTCTTTCTACAATGGCCGCTGTTATAGACACTAAATGGCCTCCAACCCCAGGGGCAACCACTGCTTCTATAACTCAAATACAACAAACTTTTTTATCTAAAACAACTAAGGTGACTCCTTAACGATAAAGATTACTAATATGTTCATATGGAAAATACTTATTTATTCTAGAATTAGGAGTAACAGAGACTACGTTAAATCCTCGCGTCTGTAAAACTCTAAAATTATTTAGTATTCTAGAAAATCTAGAATCGTACCACTTTTTATCAGCGTCATTACCTATGCCTTCTATCCTATTTTTTTTCCAAAAGTGACTAGGTGTTTTCCACGCTAAACTAACACCTGAAATATAAAAAGTAGTATCCTTTTTACTAAATGTATTTCTTTCTAAAATATCGATAGCCGTTGTTACGCAATCAGGGAATTTTTTTTTATTTGGTCTAGGGTATAGCTCAATATAGTCAGGCATAGCTATTCTATTCCTAACACATTGTTTTTCAAGCCAATCGCTTGATACTATTTTAGTGTGTTTTTTAAGTTGCTCTAATTCCCTTGGGCAATTATCTAATTCTTGAAATATTTTAGGATCATTAAAAAACAAATAATTAGGTATAAGCTTCATCCAGGCCCTATTGGTTCCTACTGTTATTACATTTTGTGAAATTCTGGTAAAGTCTATTCTATCAATAGAAGGACCATTGCCAATAAGTAATACTTTATTTTTCATTTAACCAGTCGTAAGAATTCATATTTTTATCATCTATGAATAGATCATAGGCGGGTTTTCCCATTTTTAATTCATGGAATTTTAAACCCCATTTATTTAATTGATACATGGTAATGTTTCTATGGTCAATACCACTAACAGTGCCCCTTGCTGTCCACATTATTATAGTATTGCCCTTATCATATAACGTATTAACTTTATCTATAGCTTCAGGTATAGGGTACGCTGTATCATATCTCATAGGCTCAGCTAGCCTGCATATAGTATCGTCTATGTCTATGTAAATTACCATCTTTTTGTTTTATCTATCTTGTATATAAATACTAAATTAAAAATCATAATTATTTTTTTCAAAACATTTTACATAAAATGGAAAGCTAATATACATTACATGTTTAATTTCATTTTCAGTAGCTATCCTAGATATGTATTCAAAATCTTCAAACTTATTTTGTGAATTAGTATCGCACCATTCCCATTTAGGGTATCCTCTTTTATGTATAATATTTGCGGTTGAAGCAGATACGACATCTTTACTTGAACCCTTTATTACGTCTTTTAAAGAAATCCACATATCAGGTAATCCGTTTATTTTAAATGGCTCTCCTCTCTTTTGTTTTATTATTGATCCTTCAGGTTTTTCTCCGTTAGAAATATTATCATATTTTTTATAATTATATACTAAGCTGTTATTTATAATATAGCGTATATCTAATGAACTTTCTTTTTTAGGAAAATCTGATATTTTTTTTATCATATTACATAACTTGAAAATAGAATTTTTTAAAATATAATCATCTGAATCTAGATACATTATCCAATCTCCCTTTGCATTTTCTACCCCTTTTTGCTTTGGTAATCCTCGTTTATAATTGCCATTTGAATTCATAAGTGTTTCATCAGATTTAGGTATTTTAATTAATCTAATATCTTTGTAGTGTTTAAAATACGTATTGTATATTTGTTCAGTTATGGTGCATCCATCGGAGACTATTATGAGTTCCCAATTTTCTATGGTTTGCAATATTACAGAGTACACTGCTCTTATGAATTTTGATTTTGGGTTTTTTCTAGATTCAGGGTAATCCCCTAAATAAGATTGCATTATAATACTTACGTTAATTTCATTTTTTATCATAAGGGGTATACTTAAAATTTTTGCAAATCATTTCTGATACATGGTCTGTGCTTTTTAAACTAGCGTGTTCTTTTTTTATACTGTTGTTTATAATTACATTTAAAGTTTTTCCACGTAAATGAGATACTGTAAAATTATCAGTTATATCTCTTACTAATTTATTATCAAAGTATATTTTAATTTCGTTTTCTTTCCATTCTAAACTATATTTGTGAAAATCTTTGCTAGGGCATTTCCAACCTAGCCAGTGGTTTTCAGCACCTATACTATAATTATGTGGCTCTTTTCCTAGATGCACATTTGTTTGTACTTTAAAAAAATTTCCCCATAATGCGTCTATATTCCAATTAAAATAGCTTGATTTTTTATTTGAATACCCTTCAAATACGTCTATTTCAGGTGGCCAACTTTCCCATGCCCACATCCAAAAAGCCGGCCATAAATAAGGCCCTTTTGGTAATTTAATATCTATGTCAAATCTACCATATCCAAATTTTTCAGTACAGTGAATTAGCCCTACCCCATATGGTGAAGTAACACCGTCTATTTCCTTTGGGTTGTAATGAGTTTTTAATATTAGATCCTCTCCTTGTATTTCAACAGCCGATTTATCATACCAACATTCTGGTTTTCCAGGGTGCATAAGACCCCATCTCTCTCCAACTTTCCATGTGTATCCTTGCCATTTCATAAAATTAATATTTATTATTATATATTAATGCCTATTTTATCAACTGTGTGTTAAATGTAAATATCAACATGCAGCTGCCTTATAAATAAATATATGAAAAACAAAGAACTACTTAAGGATTTAAAAGAATATGATAGATTTGGAAAAGATAAAGAAATATCTAAGGAAATATCTAAGGAAATAGGCGTTAGCGAATCAGTATTTACATATGGTTCTACTCCATATGAAACAGCTTTAGCATTAATAAAATCAGTTAATAAAAAACCTAGTAGATTTGTAGTTGTTGGAACAAGTATAGGTTGGATGAATTTTTACTGGAATGAAATATATCCAAATATACCCTCTCTAGGTATAGACATACACTATGGTAGAATTGAATTTGGAAATTCTTTAATTAAAAAACATAAACTATCTAATATAGAATTAAAAGTAGATGATTTATATAAATTTTCATTTAAAGATACTGATTTAATATGGTTAAGCAACTGCTGTTTTGATACAAATGAAAATGCGAAAATAGTAAATGATATAATTGCAAAAAACCCTAATGTTTCTATAATTTCATATAAACCGTTTGATTCTAGCGTAAGGAGTAAAGTTACTAGACACAGTTTAGCCGTTAGCTGGATGCCACTTCAACCCTTTTGGGTGTATGATACGAAATAAATTTATAAAATGAAAAAATTTGATATAGCATATGTTTCTTCAAATATTTCATTTCTATTAGACTGTTATATTAATTCTTACAAAGGTTTAAATCTTTGTATAATAGATATGAAAGATGATTTAGGTGGGGCATGGCAAATATCAGATGCTAGAGTACATTTACAATGGGTAAGTAATGAACATAAAAAATATATTTCTGTCATTAATGAGGACTTAAAAAAAGTTGATAGTAAATTTCAAATAAAAGGGCCGCTTAAAAATGTTAAAACAATAGAGGATAAAAAATATACAGATTATTCACTTTATCACATTAATTTGGGTTCTAATTTGTTTATAGAAGAGCTTGTTGAAAAAATTAAACGTAAAAACAATGTTGAAATAATTAAAGATAATATTAAAGAAGTTACGTTAGAGAATAATGTTTTTAATATTTTTGGTAAAGAAACTTACTTATCTAACAAATTATATTTGACTAATAATTTAAAATTAGATAAAATAGCTTTAAATAAAAAGGAATATAAATTGTATTCACAGGATAAAAAATATAATCACCTTTTTATTGAGGTTAAATCTAAAGATATTAAACCGTTAGACATTTTAATATGTGAAGGAAATGGCTTTAAATGGGATGGTAGAGAAATGTTTAATGCTGAAAAACAAAAAATTCATAGAAATTTGAATAATTCTTTGTTCTTTATGATAAACGTAAGTGAGTTATATAAAGATTTAAAAAATACTCAACTTTTTTCATGTCGAATAAAAAATAAAAACTTTATAGAAGATTTTAAAAATTATTTACTTTATAACAATATAACAGAAAAAGATGTGGAAATAAAAATATTAGAAGATGATGAGTATACCCAACATAGGCTCATAAATGCATACGCAATACCAAAAACCAAAAATTTAGAAATATTTACACAGATGAATTATTTTAAATATTTAGTAAAATTAAATCAATTGAGAAATGAATATTAAAAAAGGATACAGTATACCTAAATGTTTAGAACTAAGACAATCGCCATTGCACGGACTCGGCTGCTTTGCAATAGAATTTATTCCAGCTGGTAGTAATTTAGGTATTTGTCACTATTATGACTATAGTGAAAGACCAGTTAAACATTTAAGAAACCCCATGGTTGGTTTTTTTAATTACTCAGTCAATAAAAACGCATGGCTACCTATAGTGAAAAAAGAATTTATAAATGGAAACGGTTGGGTTACTGAACTGGTAACAACCAAAGATATAGAAAAAGGTGAAGAAATTTTATTAAGGTATAGTTGGTATGACCCTACAAAACCTGATACTAAAAAAAATAAACACTACATTCCCTTACCGGATTGTGTTTCTATTGAAAAAAGAAATGGGGTGTATACCCTCTATGCAACTAAGGATATTATGAAAGATTTTGATTTTGGGTATTCTCATAGTTATTATGATAAATCAGATTTATATGAGCCTAATCCAATAGGAGGATATTTGCTGGAATCTACTATACCTAATTGTGATATGTTTAAAAAAGATAAAGAGCTATATTTAAAATCAAAAAGAAATATAAAAAAAGGAGAATCAATAAGCGTAAATTATGAAGTATTATAATTATTTACCGCCTAGCTTAACTCAGTGGTCCCCTGAATTTGATTGCTCGTACATTTACCCTAAGTATAAAACATATATTGAAAATAATTATATGTTAACTCTAAGGCATAAAAATAAAATAGAATGTGAAACCATGAAAAAACTTTATAACAAATATGAAGTTAAAAAGTTTTTTGAAAAGCACGGTTTAAATATACCTACACTATATTGTTATTCTACTAAAGATTCTGATATTTCACATGCGTTAAGAGAAAAATATGTTGCTAAACCTGCTCACATGTCAGAGAATGATGGAGTTTTTATTAACGATAAAGACTTTGAAAAAGTAGATAAAAAACTTAGAGAATGTTTAAAGTCTTCACCAAGATCAACTGAACCGGAAATGATGAAACAAGCTGAAAAAGGCATGTTAGTTGAAGAGTATATTGAACATGATTATGAATTTAAGGTATTTGTACTATATGGGTGCCCAATAGTTGGTGATTTAAGAAACGGATCAAAAGAATGGCATAGAGTAGATATGATAGATAAAAACAATAATTATTTTAATTGGAATAAGGAATACGAAATATGTAAACATATTGCAAAAGAACTAAAAATAGATTTTTTTAGAATAGATTTTTTTTACAATAAAAAAGAGGACAAATTTTATGCAGGGGAAATGGCATTTAGACCTTCTACGCTACTTGGTAAAGAAATAGAAAAATTTATACTCTCTAAGTGGAAAAAAATGGCTAAATACTAAGAAATTATAAGCTTTCCACAAACTATACCAAGTGCTCCAAATACTATTAGCAAAATCAAACCTAACCATGATCCTTTAGTGGCTCTTTTAGAATTCATTGCAAATGCAAAATAATAAGAAGCCGCTACAAAAAACAAAATAATGTTTGAAAACAAATCATTTTTAGAAGGATTAGTGTATATAACTAATATAGATGCAAGAAACGCTTGAGCAAATGGAAATAACGCTGCGAGAACTATTGTGTATGGTTTTTCATAGTTTACCTTAAGCCACCTAGTAAAAATCCTGGTCCTTACCTGAAGGCCTTTTATCAGCGTTCTTCTCTTAATATTATACGATATATATGAAGCTCTAAGGTTTAAATAAAGCACAAGAGTATACGTAAATATTCCAAGAGTAGGAAGTGCAAAAATACATAGAAACATTAAAATATCCATCGCTGAAATACGTTTATTCTTATATAATAATGGGCTCTCACATAATATGTGATTACGTAATATTTTATTGTTAAATATTAAAAATAATTGTAAAATTGCACACTTAATCAGCTATATGCCTAATATATTTGATATGTACTCATCGGCTTGTACTTTACCCGATAATATATGATTTTTTATAATCTCATTTTGAAGAAATTGCTTATGAAATTTTAGTCTTCCTTTGTTTAATTCTCCTGGGTCAGATGTCTCTGGAATATAATTCTTGATGTGATGGTTATTGAAATCTGTCTCTGAATACATAGACATTCCAGTTATGTAAAATGATTCAGGGTTCATGTTAATTATTTCATCTATGATATAAGTTCCCATTAAAGGAGCTGCCTTAATACGCTTTTTATATTTAAAAAATTCCTTATGTATTAGTCTTATTTTAAGATTAGGGTTTCTATATCTCATATATAATTTTCTATAGTCATATTTTAAAGATAAATATTTTAAACCATTTATTCTATAGTCTTTAATAGACATATCCCCATGTATGGCAAAATGCTGATTTACATACAAAGAATCACAACGCTTACCGTAATCTTTTTGTAATTCTTTAATTACAGGAAATGCACCGTTTGTTCTAATTACAATATCGTGAGAATCTATAAACAGTCCTTTCTTTTTACCAATTAAAGTAACCGCGGGACCTACAAATATTACTCGCTTACCTTTAATAAAGTTACTATAATCCACTTGTTTATTTTCTAAGAGATTTCATTTTTTCAAGTTCTGATCCTATTACTTTTCTTGGACCATACCCTGACATAGCTTTTTCTATGTCTCTAATACCTTTTACTAGTTTTATAAGTCCGCCCGGTTCAACTGAAGCCATTTGATCAGAACCCCATAATGTTCTGTCTAATGTAATATGCCTTTCTATCCAAGTAGCACCTATTGGAATAGTAGCCATTGTAGTGACTAATCCAAATTCATGCCCTGAATATCCAACTTCTGATTCTGTATTTTTAATAAGCCATTTTATATAGCCTAAATTAAGTTCATTTATAGGCGAAGGATATGTTGAATTGGTGTGCATTATTACTTCTGGTTTACAGGTTTTAATGCACTTTTGAACCTCTTCTTCTGTACTCATTCCGGTGCTTATTATCAAAAAATCAGACTTGTCTTTTGCATACGAACATAGGTCAATGTTTGTTATTAAAGCAGATGGAATCTTCATAATAAAACTACCATGGTTAGAATAATTATTGTCTGTAATAAAGTCAACGGATAACTTATCCCAAACTGAAACAAACCAACCTATTTCTTTTTCTTGACAATACCTGTCTATTTCGTCAAACTCTTTCTTACCAAATTCTATATCATGCTTATACTGAATATATGTAATTTCTTCTTCTCTCCATGGAACACGCTTAGGTTTATTTTTTTGATCATCAGGTACGCATATATCGGGTGTTCTTTTTTGAAATTTTACCCAATTACAACCTGCTACACACGCTGCGTCTATTAGTTTTTTTGCGTTATCTAAAAACTTAGATTTATCGTTTCCATATGCATAATTTATGCCTATTTCAGCTATTATTTTTACAGCCATGCTATTTTTTATTTTTTTTAAACTCGTTTAAATCATCTAACGTATCTACATCTATCACTTTTTTATTTATGGGTAAAAAATAAGTATTGTTATTATATAAGTTATTATTTAAATTATTTATTACATTTGACTTAAACAAACATATATAATGACTTAATTCAAAGCATTCAGGGTAATCTTGTCTTCTATATAAATCATGATGAAAAAGTTGAGAACCTTTGTTATTTTTTTCCTCTTTTAGCATCAAAAAAGGACTAATATCTAGTGGGTGCTTACATAATAAAGAGTCTAGATTAAGCGAGTCAAAACAAACCATAGCTGTTTGAACATCTTTCCATTTCCTAAGCGGATAGGTTAAATATAACATTAAAATCGTTTCATCTAGTATATTTAAAGTATCTATAGTATATTTCATTATATCTTTAGAAGAAGCTTTATCAGAAGACACCTCTGGTGTTCTATTTAAAACATTAAACTTATATTTAATGGCCTGTTTTTTTATATGTTCGTCATCTGTAGTTACATATGTTAAGTGCTTCATTGCTTCTGGTATAATATTAGCAGTATATTCAAATAGTTTTCTATTTTTTAAAGGAACGCCTTTTGAACCTTTTCTAGCTGGTATAATTATTTTCATAAAGATTTAAATTTTTCTATTGATATTTTAGGTAATGAATCTATTTTACTATCTTGACTTAAATTATAAAAGTCTACGTTTCTTTTATTTAATTGTAACTTTAATACTCTATAGCCTTCGTTAACTTGTTTCAATTTATTCATTTGCGATAAAGGATGATCACCATCTTTTATATAAAAGTGATGAGGTGTAAAATCAACGCCTATTAACCCTATTTTTGAAAAACCCATTTTATAAGCTATGCATACGGCTACATAAGGTGAATTTAAACAGTAATCAACTTTATTATCTGAATCTAGATTGGAAAGCCTACGATTTCCTAGCTCAAAAATTATTGTTTTTTTATTATTCCAGCCTTTTACGCATGTAAATAAAGCTTTAGTAGAAGATTCAGTTATTAAATTTCTTCTATTTTGATTAAATCTAATTGGGTGATCTGTTACTACTAAATAAGTAGGGGTAAATAGTGCTGGTACATCATTAACACCTATTGTTATAAAGTTTTTATAGTTACTTTTTATTTTATTTAAAGACACGCCGCAACCGCATACTATAACAGACTCTCCTTTATGAATATTTTTAAAGTTTGATAAAGTATTTGTCATTTTCGATATATAAATTAAACTACATTGTTTTATACAAAAAAACCTAATCAATGTTTTGAATAAAAATTATTATAAAATATTAGAAGTAGAAGAAAACGCTACTCAAAAAGATATAAAGGCATCATATAGAAAATTAGCTAAAAAATATCACCCCGATACAAATAAAGAAAATAAATCATATGAAGAAAAATTTAAACAAGTAGCTGAGGCATATGATACACTAGGAGATTCTGAAAAAAGAAAAAACTACGATGAATCTAGAAGAAATCCATATCAAAGAAATAATTTTGGAGGATTTAAACAATCCGGATTTGGATTTGAAGGAGGGTTTGGATTTGACGAATTTGTAAAAAGCGCATTTAATAGAAATAGCGCAAGAAATAATAATACCAGTAGATTAAATATAAAAGTTAAAACACAGGCTGATCTACAGGATTTAATTAATGAATCTGAAATAAAAGTTTTATTTGAGAGAAAACTTTTTGATAAATCAAAAGAAAATAAAGAAATAAAGTTTAAAATAGATTTAAGAAAAAGAAAATATGATATTAGAAAAATATCAAATGATTATGTTATAGTCATAAAACTATCGGGTTTAGGGGACGAACTAAAAGGAATACGAAATAACGCATGGGGAGGATCAGAAGAATTTCATGCAATAGGTGATCTAATAGTTGAAATAAAAATAATATCTAAAGTTGATTTTAAAATAGAAGACGGAAACATACATGAAAACATAAACATAAACCTATATGATGTGCTGTTTAATAAAGACAGGGACTACATAGTAAATTCTGCCCTTGGTAAAAAATATAGATTAGATATATGTAATCCAAAAAATTTAAGCTCTTTAAAATTTACTGTTAAATCTAATGGAGTAGTAGGTAATAATAATAAATTAGGAGACTATGTTGCTAACTTAATAGTTAACTCTCCAGATTTAAGTAAAATGAATAATCAAGACTTAAAAAATTTAAAGGATATTTTATCTAAAGTATAACTTTATACGTGTATAGTATTTTTTTATTTTTTATACTGTTTTTCTTTATAAATAATAAAAAATAGATTTTGCGTGAATAATTCAAGCTTAAAACCAAGTAATTTCATAGACGTTTCTGATAAAAAAGAAAATGATTTAGTATTGATCGTTGAAAACGTAGGTGAAAAACTTAATGTAAAAACCAATGAAACTAACAACACTATTTTAGAAGGTGTATGCGCAGTTTTTGGACAAAAGAATAACAATCAAAGAGTTTACGAAAAAGATGAATACTTGCCTCATCTAGAATACTTAAAGGAAAAAATTAAGACAAGGCAACTTGTTGGAGATTTAGATCATCCGCCTTCTTTTGAAGTTACTCTTAAAAGCGCTTCTCATATAATTGAAGGCTTAGACCATGATGGAGGAGATAAAGTAAACATTAAACTTAGAATTTTAGAAAACACGCCAAATGGAAAAATTGCAAAAGCATTAATAGATGGAGGAGTTAATATATCTATTTCATCGAGAGCAGCAGGTCAAGTTTTAAACGAAGGTAAAGTTAAACTTCATAGAATATTTACATACGATTTAGTTGCTGAACCGGGGTTTACAGAAGCTGTTTTAAAGAAAACAGTTAACGAATCCTTAAAAGAAAATTTCGAAATGATAACTGAAAATTATAGTTTATTAAAAGAAAATTCTTTTATAAATAAAGAAAAGTTAGAAGATATCTCTGAAAATTTAAATTTTTCAAATAATTATAAATTTTACAAGATAAATAACAAAAATAATAAAGAGCTGACTAATAGTTTAAGCAATCAAAATAATAAGAGCAAAATGAACGAGTATGTTAATAAAAATGATATGAATCATTATACTGAGATAGTTAAAGAGAAATTTGAATCATTACAAGCTGAAATGGACAAAATTAAGTCTGTTAATGAAGCTGATTCAAAAGAGGTGAAAACAACAGATGTTTCACCAACTTCAGGTATTGGAAAATACGTTAATTATTTAGCTGAAAAAGTAGAAAACTTAACTAAGTACACTGACTACTTGTCTGGTAAATTAAACCAATCTGTTAAGTACACTGAACATGTAGCCGAAACTACTAACAATAGTATAGAATATCAAAACTACATTGGTGAAAAACTTAATCAGAGTTTAAATTATCAAAACTATTTAGGTGAAAACTTAAATAAAAGCATTAATTACCAAGATTATTTAAAAGAGAACTTAAATAAAAGTATTAATTATCAAACATACCTTGCTGAAGAATTAGATAAAGGCATTCAATATACTGAATATGTAGCAGAAGGTGCTAATAAAGGAATTGAATTTGCTGAATATATTGCTGAAAATGCTCAAATGAATAGAGAATACGTTGAATACGTAGCAGAAAAATCTTCAAAAGGAATTAGTTATGCTGAATATATTGCTGAATCATTAAACTCAGGTAAATTTACTCCTAATTCTAACTTATTAAGCAATGTTAGCGGATTAAATGAAAACAAGCAAATTGAAATGATTACTGAAGGAATAGATGCTGTAATAAACACAGTCAAAAGTGAATCAGCTAGTGCCGTACTAGAAAATAAATATCCTTTCTTAAAAGTATTATCTGAAAAGAAAAAAGAAGCATTTTATGATCTAGATACTAATACTAAACAAGCTGTTGTAGAAGCAGTTAGAGCTTCAGTATGGTTTAATGAAGCAGATGTAACTGGTATTATTAGTGCAGTCGTAGAAAACGCTAATAAGTCTATTCCAAACCATCTTAGATATATGCCAGATGAGTATAAAGCATCTTGGGAGAAGATGAATGAAGCTGAAAAAAATCAAATTCATACTAAAACTCAACTTTATACTTTAAATACTCCTTATCAAGTTAAATCTTTCTGGGATGAAATAGATTTCAGAGGAATTAATGAAAGAATTGAAAGAGAAAAAGAAAATAGAAAATTACAACAAATCAACGAGAGCCAAAGTACAGAAGGTGCAATCCCGGTAGACAGGGTAGTTGATATGACGAGAGGTTACTCTCAGACTTACATAGACTCTCTTATGAGAGGTGCGGAAAATCGCAACAAATAAAAAAAATCAAATAGAAAATGTCACGTACAAAAGTTTTTAAACGTACTTCAGATTCTAGAATCCTTAATACTTGGAAGCCATTATTGGAAAGCCATGGTGTTAGTGCTGAAAGCGGGAAACAAGAGTGGTTAGCAGAATATGCTCACAACCATGCTATTTTTGATAATAGTGCTCCTGTATTTGAGCAAACTGCACCTGGGTTGTTTTTTCAACAACCAGGTTCTGTATTAGGTAGAGGCGCTGCTGTAGCACCTACTGCCAGTCAGACGCCTTTTTCAGATGCTGGTGTTAAAGGTTCTTATGCCGATTCTGGTTCTGGAGATAAGTTTCCATCGTTACTTCCAGTTGCTATTCAAGTAGCTGCAAAAACGATTGGGTTTGATCTTGTTCCTGTTGTGCCTATGGATTCTCCTGTTGGGTTCTTACCTTACTTAGATTATTTATATGCAGGCGGTCGAACAGATTCAGAATTTGAACCATATATGGTTAAAATTGAAGGAGCAACAGTAGATGCTCTTGAAACTGCAGGTTTCGCCGGAGTTAATGACGGAACAAACGCCAATCAGGCAATCACAATCGCTGGTGCTCAAGGTTCTTACGAATTAGTAGGATTCTCAAGAGTAGATGGTTTATTAATAATGAAAGTTCTTAATGACGGTCTTAACCCAGCTGCAAGTGTTGATGCTGACCTTTCAGGTAATAATATTACTGCGATTGGTTCAACGAACGGTACTTTCCAAATAGCTGGAGCGGTATCATTGGTTTCTGCTTTAGAAAACCATATCTCTGGATTTACATCTCAGTCAACTGAGGTTCAAGATCCTGATTTTGTTGGTCCTTACTTACCTGAAACAGGTGGTGTTCCTGGATCAATGACAAGAGAACAAAGTGAATTGTCTAAATACAGACAAATGGGTCTTAGAATGTTCACTAAATTTGTTGAAGCTAAATCTGATCAAGTGTCTATCTCAGCATCTGTTGAGCAGATCCAAGATCTTAACAGAGTTTGGAACTTCGACGTTATCTCTATGTTAGAGAACGTTGCAGTTAACGAACTTGCACAGTCTATCAACAAAAGATTGGTTGACAGAATCTTCACATTAGCTGATGATCACAATGTTGAAGTAAACATGGTAGAGGGCGCTGGAATCACTACACTAGACTTAAATGCTGGTACCGGTGGTTTTGAGAACACTTCTACTCTTCAAAGAAGATTAGTCACTAAGATTCTTGAATTAGCAAACTTAATTTACCATAGAGGTAGATTTGGTGCTGGTACATTCATGATTACCAACGGTAGAGTTGCATCTGCATTAGCTGATGTTGCTGGTTACTCAATTGCACAGGCTCCATCTGATATGGGCGGTGTTGCTGGTAACCTATACCCAGCTGGTAAAGTTTATGGTGTTCAAGTATATGTTGATCCTAACTTAAGCTTTGGAGATTCTAGAATCTGCATTGGTCGTAAAGGATCTGATGAAGAACCAGGTGTTAAATTCTTACCATATATTATGGCTGAGTCTTTACAAACTATCTCAGAAGGTACTTTCTCACCAAAAATTGGAATGAAATCACGTTATGCGATTACTGAAGCAGGATGGCATCCAGAAACTCAATATGTAAATATGGAAGTTACTGGAGACTTAGCTGTTCTTACAGGCGGAGCTGCCCCAAGTGGACCAGCTACACCATCACCAGTTGCACCAATAGTTGCACCATAATAGCATTTCAGTTTAATTTTAACAGAGAAGTTATAATATTAAAGGGAATCTTAACGATTCCCTTTTTTTATGTTTAATAATTTGGATTTAAAGTAACTGAATATTTAGCGGCTATAGATCTTAATTTCTTTTTAGATATTCCTTCTAAGAAGCCCTCATTAATAATCATTCCTTCACCTGAGGGATCATTCGATATGTCTTCTTCATTACCACTAAATACTTGAAAAAAGTAACCTGGAGTGAACCCAGGGACTTCGTCATATCCATAACATACTTCTACCGGCTCTCCATTTTTAGGATTTATACCTATTGTGTTTATTCTACTCATTTTATATCTTTTCTAATTACATTTAAGTACTCGTGAGCAACAGATAATACAGTATTTAGTGTAAAAAGAGGTTGATTTGCTTCAGCGTAAGTACGATCAGCCTCCTCTTTATTAAGATAATACTCTTTTTTAAACTTTTCAATAGTACACCCTGTTACGTTTATAAATGCTTGATCTAACCTACCTCTTCTTAAAAACAGATAATGTTGCCAATTTCCTGTTTCTATATAGGCCTCTATAGCGTCTTTAGCTCGTAATAACGATAAGTCTTCTTTTTCTTTAAATAATTTTACAGCTTGTAATTTTTGACCTTTTCTAACAAGAAGTTCTACAGAAGGTATCCAACTAGGCTTATACCAACTATCTAACATTTTTTTAATCTCCTTATCAGTTTTATCTGAAAATTCCCCAAGTGATATATCTTCCTTAGACTTTTTAATAGGATTTGCATCTAATATAGATTTCTTTTTATTAGGAAATTTCCTATTATTGTAACTAAATTCTCCTCTATTAGGTTTATTCCTTAATTTTTTCATTTTGTTTATTAAGTTTTCTATATTGCATGATCACATCTTTTTTATAACTTAAATGTTTATTCACATAAACATGTAGTTCTTTACCTGCATCTGCATAATTTGGGTTATCAAGCACTATTTTGACTATTTCTGAAATAGTATTCTTTTCTTCTTTCATATTGTATTATAAGTTTAATTTTAAAGTTTTATTCACCTTAGATTCTATAGTAGGCCTAAGTTCCATACTGTGTGATTTTTTTACATAATCAAATAAGGCTAGTTCTTTTGATTTTGCTTCTATTTCTATATCAAAAAGATTGCCAATTTGAGGAATAGCGTCATATAAGTAATCTGCATGAGACCTTTCCATAACAGAACTATCTTCATTTAGTCTTTTACTGCTACTAAAGTGAGCAAGTGGACGCACACTAGCTGGCCAGGTTGAAGCAGCTAGTTTGGCAGCTTTTTCTTGAGATAAACCACCTGTGCAAAACAAGTGATGAAAGAAATCGAATGTAATAGGAATATTAATATGTTTGTATAAACCTTCGTATAGATCAATTACGCTATATTGACTAGCTTTATCGTCATTTTCTACAACAAGACGCGCTTTAGTAGATTCAGAAAGTTTACTAAAGTTTTTTACAAACCTAGATAATGTTTCTTTTTTATTACCATAGGCACCTCCTACATGAATATTTAAACTATAGTTGTGATTTTTAGGTAAGCCCATTAAATCTAGTATAGTAGAATGCTTGTCTAATTCGTTTATAGAGTTGTAAACTATTTTTTCGTTTGGACTAGGAAGTACACAAAATTGACCTGGATGAAAGCCTACTCTTAGATTGTTTTCCAGTATGTACTTTCCTATTTCTGCAAGTTTGCTTTTTATTTGATTGTAATTTGGTAATTGATTGAAATCATATTCGCTCATCCATGGAAAAAGACTACTAGACATTCTGAATATTCTTATATTGTTTTTAGCATTCCATTTAAGAATAACTAAAAGATCTTCTACATTTTGTATAGCTAGGTTACCTGCTTTTTTACATAGCCATTCCATGTAACCTTTTTTTGAAACATCATAATCTGATATTTGAACTGTTTTATCTACTAATGTTCTTTTAGTTATAGATTTAAAGGTTCTAAAGCTAGTGTTAAGGGAACTAGCAGACTTTCCTTTTTCATCATATACTAGAGTTGAATCATACCATTTTTCTATTATGCTTTCGTCTGTTATATGTACTTGATTACAATTTTTATGTAACCATTTATTAACGCTATATTCAACAACAGGACTTTGCATTCCCCTGTTAGTTGATATATTATGTTCTTTCAATGTAAGGTTTATACAACAGTATCCTAAGTTATTCATATTTATATTATACTAATAATTTATGATATTATACACTAAATTAAAAAATAGTTTAAATAAATAAACAAGAGAAGCGTATTTGTATGAAAAATTTTATAGAAACATTTAAGATATTTGAATCAAAAAATCGGGTAAACGGATTAGAAGAGTTTATTAACACGTTAAAGGAAAATTTTAAAGAATATCACAGTGTAATAGATGATTTAAAATCATACATATTAAAATCTGGATGCGAAGCTATTGGGTTTGACACCCTATATGGTGCTTCTGGAATATCAAAAACCGATAAATGTGTAATTGCAGATAAAGTACTTAAAGAACCTATTGAAAAAGCACTTTACGTAATACTTCACGAAGTATCTCATCAGTATCAATATTCTAAGTATGGAAAAAACGTAATGTGGGATTCATATAATTCTAATATAGATATAGAAAAAGCGGTCGACCTGCTAATGAATATTGAATTAGTAGCAGATAGATTAGCTATTATCAAAACTAAACATTTATTAGATTCAAATGGCGTAAAAAACTACAAAGAAGTAACGGCAGTCTATCCTAAAATGTCTAGGCAATATTTTAAAAGTCATTTAGAATCCTTAAGAAAAAGCGTAAATGATAAAAAAATAGAAGACGTAGATGGTGTAAACAATATGATGCACAATAAACTTAAAGAAAAACCAAAACCTATTGTATTTAAAAATCATAATAGACCAAAGCCTAAGCAATTTAAAAATCAAATAGAAATAGATAGAATATTAGATAAATTATCCGATACAGGCTGGTCTAGTTTAACTGACTCTGAAAAATCTACATTAAGATCTGCTAGTAATAAACCAAGTAGTAAGCCGCCTAGTAGCAATCAGTTAAACCTATTTTAAATAAATAAAAATAAAATGAAAGAATTTTTAAATATAGGTCAATTAATATTGTGCCTAACATTCTGTATATTATGGCCATCCTGGTTAAAAGACGGGTATCTAGAAAACGGTTACTTAATAATCGCAACGTTTATAGCTGCATATGGAGGATTTATAGCTGGTTTATACTGGTATATTAAAAATAAATTTAAATGGAAAAGTTGGAAAGAAATTTGGAATAAAATTACTTCCAAAAAACATTAACTGATATAAGCAATACTGCTAAAATGAGAGATACAATTACTTTTAAAGTAATAGTTTCATTAAAAAAGTAGTTTACCATTATTGCATAAACTAACATTCCTATTCCAAATCCTATAAATCGGGTAGGCCATAATAATCCCCCTACTCCTTCAACGGTGTATTTAGTTCCCCATATAAATAAAAATGATATAGGTATACCGCATATTGCTAATAGCCATTCATTTTTACTAAACCAATTCCACTTAAACTGACCATTTAATTGTATGAAAACAGCAATATGCCCAATCATAAAGAAAAATAAACCATATATAAATGAATTAATATTACTCATATTACATTAAGTCGCTTTCATCCTGTAAAAATTCTTCAAACCTTTTTATTATAAGTGCATTAAAATCACTATTGAATTTTTCCATATAAAGTTCATCAACTTCTTTAGAAAGTTCATCAAGTAAATCTTGGCATTCATACAATTTTTTAAGTATATTTTGAGCTTTAGTTAAATTTTCATTTGCAGGGCTTATCATATCTATCTTAATTTTATTTCAAACCTTTCTTCCATATTACATAACACTTCTTCTGGTACATCATGTGTATCTACTCCATTATGCCTATTTTCAACTATTAGAGAATATACGATGTAATTATTATCTTTTGCTATTTTATAATAAGGATCCATTTCCCACTTTTGAGTAAAGGTATTTGAAACAACTATTTTAGATTCACCCGCAATCATAAAAGACAATACTGATTCTTGACACCATTGATGAGCATCTTTTAACTTATTTGGGTTAAAAATATACTCTCCAGTAATAGAGTCTACAAAATACATATCAGATTCTAAATGCGTTCCTCCAATAGACTTTGCTAATGTCGTTTTTCCTGCTCCAGGGACTCCTCTAAGTAAAAATAGTTCTTTCATAAGTATATTATACTAAATATATTTAACAAGTTTAAACCCACTGTTTGCAATATAGATTAATTAATATAGTTTTAGCCATTTTAAACTCATCAACTTTATATAATTTTAAATTGTACGCAATGGCCACTGATTTCAAATGAGGTAAAGCTTCTGATATTGTCATTTTTCCAAAATCTTTCATATTATTATTTGTTTTTAATTATTACTTTTTTAAGATCGTTTAAATCTTTTTTATACATATCAATAGGTAAAGTTAATTTAACTACATTTAATTCATTTTCTTTTTCTTTCTTTTGAGAAAGAAGTTCTGTATATTTTTCTTTAGTAAGAGTATGTATAGGCATAGATAATAGGTAACTATATGAATCATCTACTTTGTCAAAAGTATGTTTTTCAAGCCATATTACAATTTGTTTTTTTGGAACATTATTTATTTTAAGTTTTTCATTTATTATGGCTTTAATAAAAGCTGCTTTATTTGAAAGAATTATCACTTGCTCACCAAGTGTTTTTATTAGATAATCTTTTCTTTTATCGTAATATGTTAATCTAAAATTTACAAAGTATTTAATAATATCCTTTACATTATCGAAAATCTTAAGTTTACCATTTTCGTCTAACATAGTTAGATTTTCAGACTGTTTTTCTTCCATTTTTAAAAACCTACTTAATCTTTTAGATTTTATAAGTTTATCTAGGTCTGCCCTTTTAAATTTTAAAGTGTAATCTATGTTAGATTTTGAATTATCGTCATATGTGGCTATTTCTCTAGAATCCTCTTTACTTATCAAATATTTGTCATATTTTTCATAAGTAACCGAGGGAGGAAGCTCTGATATATGAACGGTTGATGTATTTTTTACATCATATATTCCTTTTAATATCCATGTTGAAGGATTAGTTTCATCTCTAGTGCAGCTTCCATTAAATCCTCTATACCACGGTTTAGGTTCATCATATCTTTTTTTAGATAATTCTTTTATACAAGAATCTATAAGGTCTATGGGGTTTCTGTTTAATATATTTGTTGCAAAACCAACTGCAATTCCAGATCCACCATTTAATAACACAGTAGGTATTATAGGTAAGAAAAAACTTGGTTCTATTTCTATACCTTCTTCATACCGAGGCTCTAATAATTCAAAATCTTTATATAAAAGCCTAAAGTTTTCATTTAGTTTTGTTGAAATATATCTAGGAGCACCTGCCTCAGGGGACCTTAATGATCCAAACTGACCTATTTCATCAAGAAGAGGCATTGAATTTTTAAAACCTTGCGCCATTCCTATTATGGCAGATGAAAGGGAGGCATCACCATGATGATAATTAGCATCAGAAGCAACCTTTCCACCTAATTGAAATATTTTTAATGGTTTGTTATTAGATCCCTTCCATACTTTAGAAGCTATATGTATAACCTTACGCTGTGTGGGTTTAAATCCATCTATAACTGAAGGTATAGCCCTATGTTCTATTACATACTTTGCATAATTTCCATAATCTTGATCTAAATATTCTGTTACTGTTTTTTCCATTATTGTTGTTTTTCCTTCAATGCTTGTTTAAACATTTCTGATAATTTTTTATCGTCAGGGATAGTGTCTTTTAAAACTGCTCCTGCATGCATATATCCTTGCTTGTAAGACCATATTAGTAATTCTACTATTTCTTTAAAGTCTTGTGATTTTTCTACTTTATTCATATTAATTTATATTTAAAATTTTAATTTTTCTAGGGCTTGAGTCTTTTCCAAACCAAATATTTAAACTCTCTCTATAGTTTTTATCGTTTACTATTTTAATAACCCTTGGATTTTTTATTATTTCTTCATATTCTGCGTCTTCTAATGAGGCTAGACCCTTTTTATACTCTATATTCCATTTACTTATAAATTTTTCATTAGAGGACCATTTTTTATATTCTTCGTCAGAATAAAATTCTAAAACCTTATTTGCTTTCTTAGCTACTACAATAGGTGTCATTACTTTATGAATAACGCCTTTTTCAAACAATTCAGGCCAATATTTGTTAAAGAAGTTTATTAAAAGAGAAGCAATTGAGTCTCCATCCGGGTCTGCATCAGTATATATGTATATTTTACCATATCTAAGAGCAGTTGGCTCCTCACCTAGTTTTAAACCCAATGCCGCCATTAAATCTTTAACCTCATCATTTTGTATCACCTTTGAGTTAGGTAATTCACTTACATTTAAGAATTTTCCTTTAAGTGGAAAAGCTCCTATTGTTTGAGAGTCTCTAAATTTTCTAACAGCACTTAATGCCGATAATCCTTCATATATACCTAGTATACAGTTATTTCTATTGCCTTTTTTCTTTGCATCTATTAGTTTTAAAACTTTAGAACTACTTAGATTTTTATTTAACTTTCTTAATTCAGCTCGTTCCTCTGCCAGTTTCTTTCGCTCTACCCAGTCTAACACGGATTGTATTATTTCTGATTTAAATACCTGTTTTGCTATTTTTTCACTTACATTGTGTGAGGTTTTAAAATATTTCTTTTCAGTTATTAATTTTTCTTTGGTTTGAGATGAAAAAGCTGGGTTAATAATAGTACTATCTATAAATACATATAAATGATTTCTAATATCATTGGGTTTAACTGCTACTTTGTATTTTTTATGAATCATTTCACGTAAATACGATATTAATTGATCAGATATGTAATCTACGTGATTACCGCCGTCCTTTGTGTGAACTGAATTAACAAAACTAACATTATTAAATCCATCTTTAGATTTTGCAAAACCTATTTTCCAATTTTCAGATTCTTCGTAAAAATACTCTGAATCTTGAACATATAGGCGTATATAATCTTCAAATTTCTTAAATTTTAAATCATTTGTAAACTTATTTCCATCCTTTAGAGTAGTTACTTTTATTTTTAGTTTTTGATTGCACGCAGCAGCGTCTAAACATCTCTTATATAGTATTCTATGAGTGTTTTCGTCTATAGATCCCATATTAAACCTAGAAAGTTCTGGAAAATATAAAATTTCAGTAAATCCCCTAGCCGCTTTTGTTATTTTAGGTTTACTTTTACTATTCATGTTGTTTTTAAACACTTGATGGAATTTATTAGTACCATCACACGTGGTTATAACAAATTTAGTGCTAAATATATTAGTCAAAGTAGATCCTACTCCGTTTGTACCAGCTACGTTCCTATCTTTAGTGTCATCAAAGTTGCTACCTGCCTTTAAATTTGAAAATATCATTTCAGGTATCCATTCTTTATGTTCGGGATGCTTTTTAACAGGTATTCCTCCATTATCCCATACTGAAATACTGTTATTATTTAAATCAAATGTTACACGTATTTCGTTTAGTTTATTATTTCTCCTATGTTCGTCTATTGAATTAGATAGGATTTCATCAAATAATTTTATAAAGCCAGGGTTGTATACAACTTCTTTAAGTTCAACGTTTAATCCATCAAAAAGATACTGATCGCCGCTATGCGCTTTAGTAGAGCCAACATACATGTAAGGCCTATGTAAAACATGCTCTATATCGGTTAATTTTTGATATTTAGTTGCTAATTCTTTCTTTTTCATATTTTTTTTTACTAATAAAACATGATTAGTTTTTAAGATATGTATATAATATACCAAATAAATAACATATATAAGTATCCCTATTGATAAAAAGACGGTTACTTATAAGGATAAATAACTAAAATAATACACACACAAATGAAGAAGAATGTTGTAATGAACCACGCTCAATTCATGGCTGCTGCCAATGCAGCTGCTGCAAAATACACTGTTAAAGCTAATACTGCTCAGAAAGATGAAAGCGGTACTAAAGTAAAACAAGATTTATCTAAAGTTGAGGGACAGGGTACTGCTTCTATCCAAAGATTTACTAAGTCATTTTTAGCAAAAGCTAAAAGTAAAAAAGTAGTAGGCGGAGGAAAGAAAAAATAATTCATAAAAACATGAATACTAACAAAGCTTTAAGTTTTGAGAAATTTTCTGTCCTTGAAAAAAAGGGAGCTCTTAAAAAATTAGTTGGAAAAGATCCAGATGAGGAATTAACAACTAATGATGCTAAAAAACTAGGAAAGAAAATAGCTAAAATGGACGGTAAAAATAAAAGAAAATACGTAGGTATTATTAATTTTCTAGGCGCTTCGTGTGATATTTACAATGAGCTTTGGAAAAATTACACTAAAACTAGAGATAGTTTAGCAGACTAATATAAAATATCATTACCTATGAAAATTTACGAGTACGAAAATGTAAGTGCTAAAGACGGAGGCGTAATCTTTCAAGTAGTATTAAGTCACGATATATCTTGGAAGATAGTAGACGGAACAACTAAGTTTGAACAATATCTCGTAAATACAAATATTCACGAAATGGATGTGTTTCCTGATTTAAATTTTAAAAAAGCAAGTGCCACTTCTACATACTACATACTAAGTGAAGCAGTTTTACTTAAGCAAAAATTAGATTTATTAACAGAATTTGTAAAAAAGCAACTAGTTAAAGACTATGAATTAGAAATAAATTCTAACTCTTCTGGTAATAATAGAAATATAACAGACAATATAGTAAAAGAAGCAACAGAAAAATACTTTAAGAATACATCTTTTAACGTAAAAATAAATACTAAAAGAATAGTTTTTAGAGGAGTGGCATCATCTTTAGATCAAGGAAGTCCTAAAATAGTTTTAAAAGCGTCTACTCATATGGTAGACACTTTAGAAAATCAAACAATAAATAACTGGAAAAATGTAAACTTAAACGTTTCAGGAAATGGGGCTAACCTAAATATAAATAGTGAAACGCCAATTAACATAGCCAATTTACAAGAGTATGATAGAGTAGATAATAAAATGGAAAACTCTCTAGTTGAATTAATACTTCCTTCTTTAATATTAAAATTTACAGGTGATCCAGTAGAAACTCAAAAAATATGGTCTGGCGATGAGGACGCTTCTCAAGAGCTTCTTACATCTCAATTAGATAAACTAACATCCGGAGGAAGAATGGACAAGGATACTATTGAAATGAAAAAAAACCTTGAGTAAAAAAAGATAAATAAAATAAAATAATTTACACAATTATGGCAGGCTTACCACATTTTGATAATTCTACAGCAGCTACTAATTATTACGAACCAATATTTTTAAATCAGTTCGAAGTAATCATTAACTTACCAAGTACTATTCAAGGTACTAATGATGGATTACTCGTTGAACACGTTACTAAAATAGAAGGTCTTCCTGAATTAACAGGTGTTGGTACTGTAGAGCAATTTTACAAATTTGCTAGACGTACATTCGCTTCTGGAAAACCAGCAAAAACAGATGCTCAATTAACAATTAATTTTGAAGTTAACTTAAACGAGGAAAACGATATGTATGTATATAACATGATGAGAGCATGGGGAGATTTAACATTTGATCCACTTAACGGTAGACAAGGTCTTAAAAAAGACTATATTGGATCAATTAAAGTAGTTATCTTTAATAAAGCTCAAGAAATATTTAGAGAATTTAATTTTAGCCCAGCTTATTTATATGATCCACTATCAGTAATGAATTTAGAATATAAATCAGAAGGACTTTATCAATTAGCCGCTAAATTTCAATGTGACTCATTTAGAGAAACTAGAATAGGAGCAATTGAAGTATAATAAAAACTAAAAACTAAAATGGATATATTTGACGTACATAGAAGAGATGTTTATAATTTTGATCAATATATGGATCTAAAAAAACCTAGCTTTGGAGGAAACGATTCTTTAATTTACGATAGAGACGATAAAGGTAAAAAAACATCGGAATCCGATAAATTAAAGGAATATAGACGAGTAGTTAAAAGAGATCCACTTTTTAAAAATCCACATTACAATTCTACTTATAAGGCAATGAGCCATGATTTAGTGTATAAACAAGAAGGAGAAAAGCCAGTAACTTATAGAGACCCGTATTTAACCGGTATAGCCACTGTTGAAGTAGGAGAATATGAGCATGAAGAGTCTAATGAATCAGTTTTACCTAACTTTACTAAATTTATAAATGAATCTAAAGGATTAGAAGGTTCTACTAAAGCAACAGTTGAAATAGATAGTAAAATTGAGAAAGTAATAAAAGAAGAAAGTGCTAAGCTTGAAAAATTACAAAAGTCAAGAGAAGAAGCAATAGCAGAAGGAAAGTGCAATAGCTTTGAAGAATTTGATTCTATTTCAGAAGACTGGTTTGATGATGCATACCCAGAACCGGATGTAGAAACAGAGGAAGAAACAACAACTAGTCCAGATATAGATACTGAAGAAGGTCCTGAAAACCCTCCAAGAAGAAGAATAAATCCTAATCCTAAAAATATGGCATCTCTAGATTCTGCAGTTAAGGATTTAATGGATTATATGGGAATATCTAGAGAAGAAGCTGAAAATATATTGGCCATAGACGTAATAAACGATATAGAAAATTCTGAAGAAATGGAAGGCGAAGATAACAAAATGGATGATTTAGAAGAAATTATAGCTAAATATGGAGAAGGTCCCGATTGTTATAGTGAAGGCCCTGATTGTTACAGCGAAGGTCCGGATTGTTATAGTGAAGGACCCGGATGCGAGTAATTTAATCCAAGAAATGTAATAGCGAATTGTTAAACAATTCTTTATCGAAATCTTCCTTAGGATCTATTATATGATATTTAAAATTTACATTTAAATATTCTTTTTCTAAAAATTCAACAGTATTTTGTATGCCGCTAAAGGTAATCGTAGAATTTAAAAAGATTATTCTATTATATTTTTGATTTTTTATGTTTACAGCTTTATCTAAAAGTTTTTTTATTTCATAATTTAATAGAAAAGATTGAACGGGGTTGGGTACTAAAAATTTAGTATTAAACTTATCTTTTATTATTTTATTTACATTTAAAAGATAATCTTCTTTTTGTTTTTTATTAAACTTTTTTATGAAAAACTTAAACTCTTTTATAAAAATAATATTTAAACATCTTTTTTCTTCCATTTTATAAATCACTTATTTTTAAGACTTCTATCCCAGCTGATTTTAATACCTTTATTCCATCTAAGTCTCTATAATCTTCAATGTATATTACTTTTTTAATTCCTGATTGTATTATTAACTTACAACAATCTCTACAAGGAGATAATGTAACATATAATGTAGAACCACTAATGTCTTGAGTAGACCTTGCGGTTTTTAAAATTGCATTAGCTTCTGCATGCAAAACATACCAATGAGTATTTCCATTAATGTCTTCGCAATCATTTGGAAAACCGGTTGGTGTTCCATTAAATCCATCTGAAATAATAGTATTTCCTTTGACCACTAATGCTCCTACTTTTTTACGCTTACTCTTAGATAACGTAGACCATACTAGCGCCATTTTTAAGTATGTTATATGATATTGTTTTTCTTTATTTGTCATTGTTTTTCATACTTGCTGTAACCAGTATAACTATTTGTAATAAAATAGCGTACATTCCTAAAAAATTTTTAAACGTTAGTTCTCTATTATCAAAAGTAATGTAATATGTTAAATACCCTAGTAAACATACAATGAGATAAAAAAGTAACATTCCAAAAATATTTTTTAAGATATTTGAAAATTTATCTTTCATATTAAATGTTTGAATAAGTTATAGTATATAAAAGATAACATATCGTTATCTTTAAATTCGTTTACCCTATTCATTATTTTATAAGAATCTTTTAAACCGGTTTCTATGTCATACTCAATATTTTGTAATTCAACAGACGGTTTTGAATCTACGCTAATTAGTTGATTTTTTAAAACTGGCATTTCATAAGGGGTAAATTCATTTTTTAACATTTCATTTAATCTATCATATTCAGTACTATACACGTGCATTGAATCAACTACATGAGAATAAGTTCCTAATTCTAAATTTGGATACACTTCTTTCAAATGCATTAACATTTGTTGTTGTAAAACTGTAAAAAAAGCTACGTCTGTAGGTAACCCTAGTATTACATCATTGCTTCTCATTTTTACAGACATTCTAAGTTTATTATTTCTTATTAAAAAATTTGCATACATAGTACATACAAAGTCTTTATTATCAAAAGACTGATGTTTAGGTAAATTAAAGTGCATAACAGCTTGTCTAGTGTCTTTATCTTTTATTAAAGATTGTAGGGCCCATTCGTATTCTGTTAAATTATAATCATTTTTATTGTTAAACAATAAGTTTCCATATGAAGAATTAACTGTTCCATCGGGATTAGCTATTTTTTCCCAAAATTTAGCGTATTTACTAATAAATTTAACATCATTTCTCCCTAAGAAATACCACATAAACTCGGCTGCTATGTATTTACTTTGAGAAGACCTTATTTTATTTTTATATAAGCTAGAAATTGGGTTTTTTATTTCTAAACATACATCTACTATTTCTTTAGTAGAATTTGACCGAGGGTTACTTTCTTGACCTGCTTTTCCCATTAAATCAGTTAACATGTCCTTATATACCTCTGCAAAAGTGTCTTTTGAATAAACTTTCATAAAATATTATACAATAAATGATTAATAGGTTTTAATTAACACTCTGTAGCTGAAGTAATAGTCATTTCTGAAAAAAAGTTAGCCTTTTCTATGCTTATTTTTTTATGAAAAAGCTCTTCAGGTAAAGGATCGTGTGAAATTACAAAAACAGTAAGCCCATGCTCTTTAGAAAAGTCTTTTAGTATTTCGATTGTCTTGTATATGCTATCTTTATCTAAAGAACTAAAAATTTCATCTAAAAATAGAACATTTATTTGATGATTCTTCATTTTTATTAATTCTAACATAGCCAATAGCACTATTAAGTTCATTTTCTTCTGTTCTCCAGTAGAAAGGCTATCTGGGGCTATTTGTTCACCTAAATGTGAAATAATAGGGTTAAATTGACTATCGAATTCAAAACTAAACTTAAAATCTAACTTTTTGCTTATAGTTAGTATTTTTGAATTTAAAATAGGCATTACTTTGTCCATCAACCGCTGTTTTACGCCCGATTCTGATAAAAAATCTAGCATATCAGTAAATATTTCGTGCTTCTTAGTGGTTTTTTCTAATTTTTCTGTAGAACTAGCTATTTTACCCTGTATATTAGATATAATATTGTTTAAAGCAGTTGTTTGTTTGCTATTGTCTTTTATTTTTAAGGATTCTATTGCTTCTTGAAGATTTATTATATCTAATTCTATCTTAGAAACCTCTTTTCTATTAGAATCATAACTATCTACTATTTTTTGCTTACTAGACTCTAAATTTTCTATGTTTTTTTGTAAAATAGGTGTTTTTTTAGTAAAAGTACGCTGTTTTTCAATAATAGCTTCTTTTATTTTACTATGTTTATCATCTGTTAAGTCGCTTAAGCAATGTGGACATTTATTAAGTTCGTATATTTCTAATTTTTTTGATATTTCAGACAGAGCTGCTTTGTTTTTACTTAAAGTAGAGCTAGCATTGCTTAATTTAGAGTTTATTTCTGCTACTTCCTGTTTTAATTCTATTGAAATTTTATTGTATTTACTAAGATCAATGTTTTTAGAGTCTACTTGTTTTGATTTAGAAGATATTTCAGTAGTTTTTTCTTCAGTTATGCTATTTTTTAATAATTCTAATTGTTCTTTAGATTTATTTAAAGTTTCATTACTGCTTTCTATGTCAGATTCAAGAAAAAGTATGTTTGACTTATTATCTTTAGAGTCTTCCTTTACTTGATTAGACATATCTGATAAAATATCTGTTCCAAATATTCTATCTATTATTTTTCTTTTATCAGTAGGTGTTAATTTTATAAAAGATTTAAAATCTTCAAATGAAAGGCTTATTGTATTTGAAAAAACAGAAAATGGAAAATCTATTAATTCATCTTCTACAAAAGAATCTACTTTACGTTTGTCGGGTAAATTATGAGCAGAATCGTCTATTGTTAAGTTAGTATAATTTGGGTCTATTCCTCTTTCTAAGCGTATAGAACTCCCAGATGAAGATAAAAAGTCAACACAAGTATAAGCATTTTTATTAATCCTATTAGGTATATCCTTTGTTTTTCTAACCGCTGATTTTCCATACAAAGAAATAGTAAGTGCTTCTTTTATAGAAGACTTTCCGCTTCCATTTTTACCCTCAACAAGTATTAATTCTGGGGTATCTGAAAAAGTAAATTCTTGTAATTTATTTCCATATGAACATATATTTCTCCAAGCTATCTTTAATAATTTCATATTTTATTTTCTTTTACCTCCATGATATTCTACTGCGTGTCCTTCGTTTATCATCATTTGATTTGCGCTTAATGTCCATGAAGAATCTTCAAATAATATTTCGCCTAAGCATCTTCCAAATTTTCCTACCCCATGTGATTTTAAAATAAATATAGAATTATGACTTTTTAAAAGATTTTGTAAATACTTAGTTGCTGCTTTTCCTTTTTTTTTCTCTTCCTTATCTCTTGTTCTTGATTCAGGGGCATTTATTCCCATCATTCTTATTCTGACCTTTTTCCAAGTATCAAAACCTAGATCAACTAATGCGTCTACAGTATCTCCATCTACTACTCTATCTAATTTAGCCCTATAATTATAAAGATTACTCATAGCTTTTTTCTTTGTTTTTTACTTTATCGTTTAATTTTTTAAAATACATTTTCATAGTATTATTATAAGACTCAGGGTATTCTCTTTCAGATAAACAAGTTAGAAATATGTCATATATGTCGTAATCTTTAATTTCATCTATTGTTTTATCTTCTATTTCAGAGCTTTCTTTTATTTCAGGATTATATGTAAAAAATTCTATTTTTTTATAATTAAAAGATTCTATAATTTCCATAAACCGAGTAACGGGGAAAACAGATGCTTTATCTATTTTCATCATAACATCTACATAATTGTTACTAAACATTTTTTTGATTTCATCTAATTTCATTTCTAACAAATCAAAAGAGTCTACTTTTATAAATTTAGGAGAAAACTTATTTTCTTCAAAAGTTTCTATTATTTTACCATTTTCTACTAAGTCTATTATATGATACCCTTTAGGATTGCCCCTATCTCCCCTATCTAGTTCAAAAGGTGTTCCAGTGTATAATACGTTTTCGTTTTCCTGGTGAATATGGATATGCCCTGAAAAAACCCTAGAAAAATTACTTAATAACTTAGTGTCTAATCCATTATGTAATTTTACCCATTTATTTAATTTGAAATTTTTTATATCAGCATGACATATTATATAATCGGCCTTTCCTATGTAAGATGTTACTTCTTTAGTTATTTTAGCCTCATCTTCAATCCAAGGTAACATTAAAAAATTATGTATAGAGTTAAGGCTTAATATTTCCGGTTTTTCAAAAACGTGAACATTAGGAAATATTTTTTCAATACCTTTTAATGAATGTATACTATTATTATCTTTGTAATAAACATCGTGATTTCCTAATATTATATAAATTCCTCTTTTAAATTTTTTAGAAAGACAGTTTAATATTTCTAAAGAATCATTCCAAATTCTATTATTAGTATGTTCCCTATTATGAAACCAGTCTCCTTCTTGAATTAAAATATCAGTATTTTCGTTAAAACCATGCTTATCAATTTCATTTAAAAAATGATCTATTAAAAAGGATTTTTGAGAATTAGCCCATTCTATAGAATTATTTCTTATGCCTAAGTGTAAATCTCCTAATAAAAATATTTTATTTACTTTTTCTAAAGATACCATTTAAAACATTTTATTATTCTTATTCATTTTCCAATCTAGGAATTTATATTTTTTATTAAGCTCAGACAACAGGGTTTCTTTATGAGAATATTCTAAAAAATCAAATATTTTTTTATAATCCATTGCTGTAATATTAGATATGGCTTCTAATATGTATATTGGATTAGAAAAAGTTTCAAACTCTTTTTTATTATCTAATAATGAATTAACTTTTTCAAAAATAAAATTTATTTCATCTTTATTAAACTTATTTCTAGTGCCTTCTTTTTCTGTTATCATTTGAGATAATTCATGATCTAAATTTATTATCTTAAATATATGATCTAAAAAAATTTTATATTCTACATTGTTTTCATAATCATATAAATCATTTAAATAGCTTTTAGAATAACTAGACTCAACTTGTATGTTTCTATTATATTCATACTCATCTGGATCCTTTAACCCGTCACCCTGGTTATATCTATTATTAAAGATTTTATCTTCTCTTTTATCTATTTGTTTTGATTTTTCTGATTTTGATGCATCTTTCATTTTTTAAATTAATATTTTTTATATCTGATTCAAGAGGTCGCTATAGTCGTCTTTTTGAACGTCAATTGTTTGATTGTTACTATTTAATCCAAAATTTTCACTAGGACTTATGTTTTTATAAGAATCTCTAAGCTCTGATTCCATATTTCCTGCCTCATCGTCGTCGCTATAATATTCACTATTTTCTCCTACTGATTCGTCTAACCTCATGTAATCTTTTTTCATATCATAAAATTTATAGCTTTCTTCATATCCGTTGTCTCTATTTGCTATAAGTTTTATTTTCATTCTTTGCTCTAAAGGACCTCTCATTAACCCATACAAAGCATCTACTGTGTGAATTAAGCCAAATGATTCTGCTACTGAATCCATTCCTAAGTCAAAATCATCTATTGCATCTCTCTTGATTTGAGTAGCAGTTATTATGCACCATTTATTTCTCATGGCAACACCTCTTAGTTCTTCAGATATTACTTTTATTTTTTCATATAGTCCGCCCTGTTCGGTTATAGGTCTCATTAAGTTTATGTAATCAACAACTATTACAGAAAACTTTTTATTCATTTCTTTTTCTTGTCTAATAAAATAATTTTCTATATCAATAGCAGTTGCTCCGCCAGTTGCAAATTCTTTTATTAGTAATTCGCCATATTTTTTCCCAGAAGCTTCTAATTCTTTTAATTTATCTTGAACCATTGACATAGCGGTTTCATTTGTAAACCCGTCATATTTAATAGTTTCAATACCTAGAATATTTGAACCTAGTCTTTTCATATATTTACCTTCAGATAACTCAACCGTAACAACACCTGTGTTATTTCCTGCTAAAAACGAACGGGTCGCTATATTTCCAAGGACTATTGATTTTCCTACTTTAGGCCTACCTTGAAAAACTATTAAAGACTTAGCATTCCATCCTCCGCCTTGGGTTTTATCAAAAAATTTAAAACCAGACGGGCATCCTTCTTTAGAGATTTGAATATGGTGCATGGGATTTAAAAAATTAAGCCCCGATTTACCATTTTCAAAATTAATAGATAATTTGTCATTCATTTTATTTCTAACACCTTCAATAACTTGTTCTATATTATCAGGATTTACGTTTGTTGTTTTTAAAGTAGTTAACATATCTATTAATAGTATGTTAAATCCTCTTAATAAAACAAAAGCTTTTACGTATTTGTATAAAAAGCTATAATTATGTTCTGATAAGTTGTAGTTATAAATTTCATCTAAAACAAGTTGATCTATGTCTTCATTTTTAACTCCTAAAAATAAGCTTAGCTCTTTTTTACTAGGTATTTTACCATGGTCTCTATAATATAGAGTTGCGTATTTCCAAGTAATTTGCAAATCTTCATTAGAAAAATATTTAGATTTGATTTTAGACATTAAATCTTTTTTATCTAAATATTCCTCGGTGTTAGAAGGTTTTAATAAATCTTCATCTGCTGTTGGGTTTAAAACAAAATTCCAAACCATTTTTTCTAAAAGTTCAATATTTTCTATAAAGTCTATCATGCTTTGTATTTTTCAGTTATATTGTAAAATTTAGAAATACCTTTTTCAGATATATGAAAAGTTTTAGATTTAACATCTATATTTTTTTCTTCTATTAACTCTTTAATCATTGATATTATACTATCTTTTTCCTCTTCGGATTCGAATCTTTCTCCAAAAATATACTTTAGTGTTTTAGAAGAAAATTTTAAATTTTTATAATTTATTTTTTTATCCTTTCCTTCTATGTTATTAGTTATTATATAGTTTATTATTTCAAATAAAATAGAATCTTTACTTATTAAGTTATTATTCAAGTGCATATTTAAATAATACTTTAATTGTAAATCATTTTTTAACTTAATCATCGCTTGCTTCTATTTCAAATGAATCTTCTAATTCTTCTAATTCATCCTTTAATACTTCTGAAATAGAACTATATTTAAATTTTGGTTTTATTACATTTTCATCGAGTTCATCTATTACTTTGTCAGTAAATACTTTTTCTGTAAATATTTCTCTCCATGGTATTTTTTCACCTGTCCATTTGTTTATGTAATTCCTAGCAGATTTTTTAGGTTGAAAATATACTTTTTTATTGTTTTCTTCGAATGGTCTACATTGTGATTGGTCTGATTCTGAAAGTTTACTAAATTCTTTTTCTGATATAACACTTCCTCTACCTACTCCACATGCATCCCAGCTAATGTAGTCTTGTAATCCAACATATGGATTCATTCCTTTATGAAAACCTATATGGAATTCTATTCTCTCAGGTTTAGCTAAACGATTCTTATCAGTATTACACCTAACTATAACACCCGTTTTCTTTTTTTCGTCTTCTTCGTCATCTTTAAGGTGCCCTTTTGCTAGCATCATTACAACAGAAGCCGCATATAAAGGGCCTCCTCCACCTGACATAGTTTTACCAGCATATTGATCCTGGCCAGCATAATTATGAGCAGTAAAGATTAAAGGTATTTTTAAATTAGATAAGTCTAGGGTAAAAGATTTGAAGAGAGCCCTTAATTCTTTTGCTCGAAGACCCATGTCTTGGGCGTTACTGCCCTTGTTTATATCATTTACTTCCTTATCAGTTAATAAGTGAGTTAATGAATCTACTATAACCATTATTTTTAAACCGGGGTTGGATTCTGCTGTTTTAATAATGTCATTGATAAAAAACTTTACCTCTGATATTTTAGCCATTCTTTTATAGTTAAGAAGATCCATGTTTATTCCAAAGTTTTCAAAGTCTTTAGAGTCTAAAGCCCCTTCTGAATCTATATAAAACGCCACATAGCCCTGTTTTTGAGCATTGTGAACAGCATTCATTGCTAAAAACGTTTTACCGGTTCCAGAATCTCCAGAAACACCTAGGCTTCTGGCGTTTGGATAACCTCCTCTTAAACTCCCTGACATTTGAGCGTTTAACAAATAATTACCTGTATGTATAAATTCATCTATATCTGAAAAACCTCTTAACTTTACTCTGCCTTTTGTTTCTTTTGCTAATTTATCGTTAAATTTACTAAATGCTGCTAGGGTTTCTGCTGTACTTTTGCTCATGTTAAATTGTTTTTATTTTTGTACTAAAAAAAGCGCTACGGTTTTAGGTTTTTAAATATTAAACCTAGATAAAAATTAAGAAAGATATGATAATAATAACATACAACTAGAAAGAACTAATGAGTCATTGCATTCTCCTTTTATTACTCTTGAAAATTTCATTTTTTTCAACGAATAGTACTTGCCATTAATTTCACCCTTAGGTATATCTAGCTCAAATCCTTTAGGGGATTTTATATAATCATTTACACAAAATGCGTATGCATTATATACTTTTTTAAAAGGAATATTATGATTAACTTTTCCTAAATAATAACAAGAATCTACATTAGGATTTTTAATATCTAAATCTTTATGAATACATCTTAAAAAAGTGTCGTATTCATTATCGTCTATTTTAAAATTAACATCTTCTATTAAGCACGAAGAACATTCTTTTCCATTATTATAATCAGCTTGACTTAGCAAATAAATATTATTAATTTTCATACTATCTGTTAAGTCAAATAATAATATAGATATAGCCTCTTTAGAGTCAATTCCTCTTAAAAAACCTTCATTGTCTTTGCCTATCCAATTTATTTCTAAATTATCGTCATTTGAATAAAGTAATTGTTTAACCTGTGTGTCTTGCTTATTATTCATTGTTTTCTTTTATTTCAGTTACAGTTATTGTTGTAGATGAGGATTTTTCTTTTATACTTGCTCTTTTTTTAGGAGTAGGAACAAGCGTTTTCTTCAACGACTCTTTAACTATATTGTTATTTATCTTTGAATAAACATACTGAGATAAATCTAATAAGAATGTTTCTTTATTATCTGCATTTTCATACATCATTTTAAGAAGTTTTTTATTAGGTAACTTTAAATTAACTGAAATATTTAGGTTTGTTTCATCTGCATTAAACATGCTAAACATATTAGTTGCGTGAACAGTGGATTCTTTCGCATTCAAGTTTTTACCTTCTTTTACCATTTGGCTCGAGGGAGGAGTTGGTTTTTGAGAAGGGGGTGTTTGAAATTGTTTTAAATCGTCTGGCATTTTTATAGGGCCATTTCCTATACCACTGGGTTTAGGAGAAGCAGCAGAATTAGGTATAGAAGGGCCATTTATAGATGAGACTTCTCCCATGGTTAATGGTTCCATTCCATCAGTTAACATCATAAGATTACGAGTTACTAATTCAGAGTCTATTGTTGAACCATCATTAAAGACTACTTGAAATCCTCTTCCTTTAGGCATAATATCTCTACATTTTACTACTTTTCCAAGTAAACCTTTTTTATTAGTTTTTATCCATTGAAATTTTTGATTAGTAAAGTTTTCCTTTAAGCTTATTAATCTTTCAGTATCCATTTTATTATTGTTTTTTTTTCTAAATATTTTTTTAAAAAAGCCTAGCATTTTTCTAAATATTGGTATTTTGGTAAAATATTATCATAAGAGCAGCTAACGCATTTTTCATTAAAAAGAGGTTTCATAATAATTGTATAATTATATTTTATCATAATCTTTTCATTTTTTTCTTTGTTTCTACTCGTTTATTATATAATCTATTAAGTATTACTCTAGTAACCGAGTCTTTTTCACCTGAAAATAAAGTATTATTTTTAGTAGCTATTTCAGTTCCTGTTCTCTTAATATTTCCTTTTCCTATAAATGAGTCAGGCGATATGTTAAATTGCATTTGAACATTAGGGTACATTGAAGCAAAGTCATAGCAGGCCACGTAATCATAATGACCTGGAATAGGGGGCATTACAAAAGCCCCGGTATATGTTCCAGATTTATTTGCGTTTTCAGGTTTACCGTCTTTAGCCATTCTTAAGCCATTTGATAAAAATTCTCTACAAATAAGAGTTTCCGTTATGTGAACAGGGTTAAATACTTTATTAATTTCAACCCTTGCTACTTTAGATAGGCTTAAGGCAACATCTAATAATTCATGTTTATCATCTAACATTTTAACAATTAAAACGTCTATTATATTATACATTGTAAATTCAGCTACGTGCTTTTGAGCTTCTCGCATAGATTTATGGTTACTTTTTAATTTAGTAACGCCTAATGATAAATTAGCAAAGTAATCAAGTTTATAGTTTTCTATTACTTTATATGGTTTCATTTGCATAACCATGTCCATATAATCTAGTACGGCCGTGTGTATAGGTATTTTATTATGCTTAGAAACTATACGTTCACTTGGAAGTTTTAAAAAAGCGTCTACTCCTATATTTTTACATCTATTCATTAAATACACCCAATCAAAATTTATAACATTCCAACCGGTTATAACAGGCAATTTAGGTAATATTTTATGAAAAAAGCATTCCATTAATTCTTTTTCTGTATTAAAGTGTATATAATTAATATTAAATTTTTGATCTAAAATTAACCTATCACTTTCTTTTAAATTTTTTACGTTTTTGAAATATTTGTGAACATCTTTATTGATAATTTCTTCTTCTGATTTAGATAGAGACTTACCTGTTTCAGGGTTTTTCATAGTGCTTAATATATAACAATCATTATTGCTATTACAGAATGTTATTAAATTGACTGGCATAGCAGCTTTATCTGCTTCTGGAAAGTCGTCACTTATTAATTCTATTTCAATATCTAAGTATGCTTTACTTGGAGTAAAATCAGATTCATACATTAAATCTAAATCTTCTTTAGAAAATTTACTTTGAACTAATTCAAATATTCTTTCTTTAGTTAACCATTTGCCTGAACTAGGGGTTCTTTTAATACATCTTCCATCCCAGTTCTTATCAACGGTTGGACTTTTAGAAATAGTCCAATTAAAAAGTTCTGATTTATGTAATTTCTTTTTTATATACGATAACTTGCCGTTTTCATTAATATAAGAAATTAATAAAGATTGTATTTTTTCATTATATTCACTTCCTACTATCATATATTTTTTTTAAGGTTTCCATTTTTTAGGTAATTTCCATATTTGCCTAAATACATCTTTTTCATAATTAAACATTTCATCCCATGTTTGAGGAAAAAGCTTTAAATATATCCATGTTATAGGGATTATACACCAGCCAATTAAAAAAGGCAAATAATATAAATCATTATCTTTGTAAACCAGCACGGCAGACCATATAAAAGCAAAAAGCATAATGTATGAGATTGGGTGTTGATTAAATTTTGAAGTAGATTTATCATGCATTATAGGTCTATATAAATTTATAATAGCTCTTCGTATTGTTTTAATCCATTTAGGATATATTTTTTTTAAATTATCTCTGGTAGATTCTTTCATTTTTATTGTATTTTTTTACATGTTAGGCTGCATTTCAGTGTTTACATGTCCACATGCTGCGCATGCTATAACTGGCATAGGAGCTATACTATCTCTTTCTGAACCAGTTAGAAATTTAGATATTTTTTTAATTTGCATGGCTTCTATAAATGTTTTACCCTCACATTTATCACATACTAACCATTCCGCGTCTTTTAGTTGAGCGTTAGTTAATGGGTTATTGGTAGGTCCTCCTTGCGGCGGTGTGTCATCTTTTCCTAAAATTTTCATATCTTTATATTTTTTAGTATCCCCGGTCTTGCCTAGCTATATTTTCTTTTTGCTTGGCCATATACAGATTTATTATATCTTCGCTAGTCATTCCTATTGCTATAGCAAAATTCATATAAAAATGCAAGCCATCTATCCATTCGTAATATAACTCTAATCTATCTTCTTCGGATAAATCTTTAATTGTCATTTTACTTGATTTAGAATGATCTTTTTTCCAATATTTCCAAGCAGAAGACCCTATACCGTCATTTATGCCGCCTAAAGCGTCAAACATTTCATTAAGTTCATCACTCATTGCATGCTTGTTTACCATCCAAGATTCGGCTATTTCTTTTAAGGATAAATTTTCATAATTTAACCCTAGTCTTTTTTGAAGCTCTTTTTGTTTATTGTAAATCATGCCAAACGTATCTTTTACATTTGTGTAATGATCTTTTACTTCTAAGTCTGAACATTGATTATCTGAGTTTGCCATGCTATTTATTTTTTTTAAAGTATATAATCTTTTACTAAATATTTGCAA
>TARA_B100000963_G_scaffold166872_1_pt1 | contig 50652 bp, 38 predicted proteins | sample TARA_B100000963 | Tara Oceans TARA_B100000963 (sample SAMEA2622097) | marine metagenome | biome: marine biome (ENVO:00000447); feature: surface water layer (ENVO:00002042); material: "saline water (ENVO:00002010), including plankton (ENVO:xxxxxxxx)" | depth 5 m | reverse complement strand
AAAAAAAAAATACAACAAACCAGGATCAGTATTCCTGGGCGTAGTGCATAGGTTGGATCGACCCACTAGTGGGGTCGTACTCTTTGCTAGAACATCCAAAGCTCTCAGCCGAATGAATCTTCAATTTAAATTGAGAAACATAAACAAAATTTATTGGGCTGTTGTAGGGTCTGACATTAATCCACAAGCAAATACCCTAATCCATTGGCTAAAAAGGAATAAAAAAATGAACAAGTCTACAGCCCATGAGAATGAGATTATTGACTCTAAAAAGGCAGTACTTCACTACAAAAAGTTAATTGATTTGGATCGATATACTGTTTTGGAAATAAAGCTTGAAACGGGTAGACACCATCAAATTAGAAGTCAAATGACAAAAATTGGGTTTCCCATAAAAGGGGATCTAAAGTACGGTGCAAAAAGAAGTAATCCAGATGGAAGCATTGACCTACATGCACGCTCGTTGAGTTTCGATCATCCCACCACAAAAGAGAGAATCAATATTGTTGCTCCCCCACCTGTTAAACCTCAATGGAACTTCTCTCTTTCCGATTGATCACTTTGGCTTTTTCGCGAATGATTTCTCCGACGGGGCGATTTTCAATTTTACTTTCCAGCCAAGACAATATATCGAGGTACAAATAGGCACGGCGTTCGTAAGGATCGTCTTCATATTGCTTTAATTCTTTGTGGAGTTTTACAAATGCAGCCTTAAGTTCGTGTGGATAAATATCACCAAGAGAGCGAACAAATCGTATCATGGCTTTTTGAACCTCATGAAGATCATTCATTTTAATCAGAAACTTATAGGTTTCTCGTAAATGCGCCTCTAGATGATAATCAAAACCCGCTTCATAATGAGCTACTACGCTAAGTACTCTGGTGAAACAAAGAAGGTCTTCCCTCATCTTAAGGTGTTTGTTGTTAATGATCTTATTTAGGTAAACAATACAATTTTCGTGATCGTCTAAGCCAAAATACAAACAGGCAATCTTGTAATAGAACATCATTACATGGTGGGGATCAATCTGGTTTTTAAATTCCTCAATTCCCTGAATAACCTCTGATATAATAACCAGCCCCTCCTTGAAATCACCTTGTAGGAAATACAAATTAAACAGATTATTATACGAGTACAAAAAACGCTGGGCGGCCAAATTTTCATTTTTTGGAAATTCCTCAGAATTGACCCTAATTAGCATATTGTTCAGGGTCTCTTTAAACTTTTCTGGATACTTAATCAAGGCCAAAGACTCCATTAAAAAATTATTTCCCTTGAGATAAAAAACAGGGTGGATGGAAATCATCTCCGTGTTTTCATTGAACATATCCACCCATTTGTTTGAATACTTGTAAGATGAAAGAAAATCTTGAACCAAAAAGCTATACCATACATGAGCTTTATAATACCATAACTTCTCTCTAAACCCAAGTTTTTCCAACTCCAGAGGCGGCATTTTTTCATAGAAAAACTTGGTAATTTCTCTGAATTCATCATCACTTTTTGCATAGCCTGTTTTGATGAGTTTTTCGTACAGCAACAGTGATAAATTGGATAATTGACTGGTCAGGTCATTATGGGCTCTAAGGTTATCGGCTTCAATTATCAACTTTTCTGCTCGATTGGACAAACTGCGGGTAATGTATTGGGATTCTATGAGTTTTTCAAACTCTACAATATCGTATGCAGCGTATTTTTCCTCATTTTTGAGAGCCAATGCCTTGGCCTTGTCCAAAATCTTTAGACTGAGTTTATACAGACCTTTTTGATACAATATAGCTGCAAAATCCATTTGCTCTCTGATTTGGATGCGTATATTTTGATGAATGGGATTAAGTCTTAAACTTATAAGTATTTGTTTGTAAAGATGCGCTTTGAGATTAGAAAGCTGTTGTTTGGTTACAATCCCTTTGTCCAAAATTGCCTTTTCACTATATTTATCTAGCTTGTCTAGAAAATTGAAAAGACTCAAAAATTTTGCATTGTTATTGGATCCCATCCGCCCCACATACAGCTTAAATTGCCGCTTTTCAGATTTTGTCAATGACTTAATCAGCTGAAATAAATTGTCTTTTTGTTCATTAATCATTGTAACAAAAAATGATTTAAAAGGTTGTTTTATAGCTATTTATACCTAAAACAAAGGTAGAGGATATTGTAATAAAATTAAGCAATTAATTAAAGTATTTCACATTTCGTACTACATTCGTTTTTGATTACAACCAATCCTTAGTAATGGCCAAGGAATCAGTACAAATATTTGACACTACTTTACGCGATGGGGAACAAGTTCCAGGTTGCAAACTAAACACTCCCAACAAGCTGATCATTGCTGAACGTCTAGATGAATTGGGTGTAGATGTTTTGGAGGCAGGATTTCCCATTTCAAGTCCAGGTGATTTCGATTCGGTCGTAAAAATTGCTCAACTTGTTAAAAAAACCAGAGTGTGCGGGCTAACCCGTGCTGTTAAAAAAGACATAGAAGTGGCTGCAGAGGCTCTTAAAGATGCAAAAAAATCAAGAATCCATACTGGCATTGGCACGTCCGATTCTCATATAAAATATAAGTTTAATTCCAACAGAGACGATATCATAGAGCGTGCTGTGGCCGCAGTGAGTTATGCTAAAAGCTTTGTTGAGGATGTTGAATTTTATGCCGAAGATGCCGGCAGAACAGATAACGATTTTTTGGCTAAAGTTTGTGAGGCAGTTATCAAAGCCGGAGCCACTGTGCTTAATATTCCCGACACCACTGGTTATTGTTTACCAGAGGAGTATGGTGCGAAAATCAAATATCTAAAGGAAAATGTTACTGGAATTGACAAAGCAATTCTTTCGTGCCACTGTCACAACGACCTTGGATTGGCTACCGCTAACTCTATCTCGGGGGTTATCAACGGCGCAAGGCAAATTGAGTGTACTATCAACGGCATTGGTGAAAGAGCAGGAAATACCTCTTTAGAAGAAGTCGTTATGATAATGCGCCAACACCCCAATTTAAACTTGGACACTAATATTAATTCTAGGCTGCTTTTCTCTACCAGTCAATTGGTATCTGAAAGTATGGGCATGCCTGTTCAACCTAATAAGGCCGTTGTTGGAGCCAATGCTTTTGCCCACAGTTCCGGCATACATCAAGACGGTGTAATCAAAAAACGAGAAACATACGAAATTATGGATCCCCATGATGTGGGTGTCACTGAATCTGCAATTGTTTTGACCGCAAGAAGTGGTCGTGCTGCCCTAGCTTATCGTGCCAAAAATATTGGGTTTGAATTAGACAAACTACAATTGGATAAAGTCTATAAAGAATTTTTAAAAGTTGCAGACCAACAAAAGGAAGTCAGTGATAATGATATTCCTAAAATTATCAAAACCTGCGGATTATAAAAACCCTTATTTTTACATTATAATGAAAAAAACACTTTTTGATAAAGTTTGGGACAAGCATGTGGTTCAACAAATAGTCGAAGGCCCGGATGTATTGTTCATAGATCGCCACATGGTACATGAGGTCACTAGCCCAGTAGCCTTTCTTGGCCTTAAAAATCGAAACATAAATGTAATGTACCCCGAACGCACTTTTGCCACCGCAGATCATAATACACCTACTCTCAATCAACACCTTCCGATAAAAGATCCTCTTTCAGCCAAACAGTTGGATGCTTTAGAAAAAAATGCTGCAGAACATGGTATTTCTTATTGGGGGTTGGGGCATGAAAAAAACGGGATTGTTCATGTAGTAGGTCCAGAATATGGAATCACCCTTCCAGGCGCAACTATAGTTTGTGGAGACTCCCACACTTCTACTCATGGTGCTTTTGGTGCAATCGCCTTTGGAATTGGTACTTCGGAAGTTGAGATGGTCCTGTCTACCCAATGTATCTTACAGCCGAAACCAAAAAAAATGAGAATTAATATTAATGGAACCCTACAGAAAGGAGTTACTCCAAAAGATGTGGCACTTTTTATCATTTCCAAATTGACTACCTCTGGAGCAACGGGGCACTTTGTAGAATATGCAGGAGAGGTTATTAAAAACATGACTATGGAGGGGAGAATGACGGTTTGTAACCTCAGCATCGAAATGGGAGCTAGAGGTGGTATGATCGCTCCTGATAAAAAGACCTTTCACTACATCAAAAACCGAGAGTTCACTCCCAGAGGAGCTGCATGGGACAAAGCTATGGACTACTGGCAAGAACTCTACACTGATGAAGGGGCGGATTTTGACAAAGAGTTTTTCTTTGATGGAAACGAAATAGAACCAATGATCACCTTTGGGACGAATCCTGGAATGGGAATGGGTATCTCCAAAAACATACCTACGGCCGACTCCATAGAGGGTGGTGCTTCCACTTATCAAAAATCGCTGAACTATATGGGTTATAAAGAGGGAGAAAGTATGATCGGTAAGGACATTGATTTTGTTTTTATCGGTAGTTGTACAAACGGAAGGATTGAAGATTTTCGTGACTTTACTAAAATTGTAAAGGGGCGAAAAAAAGCTGACCATGTGACTGCTTGGTTGGTTCCCGGATCCCACAAAGTGGAAAAAGCCATCAAAGAAGAAGGTCTATTAGATATTCTGCATGCTTCGGGTTTTGAACTTCGTGAACCAGGTTGTTCGGCCTGTTTGGCCATGAACGACGACAAAGTTCCTCAGGGAAAATATGCAGTAAGTACATCCAATCGAAATTTTGAAGGACGACAAGGCCCCGGTTCTAGAACCTTACTAGCAAGTCCAATGATGGCTGCCGCTGCAGCAGTAACAGGAAAAGTAACCGATCCAAGAACCCTAATTAATTTCTAATGGCATACGATAAATTTGATATTCTCAACTCATCCGCCGTACCCCTTCCCATCGAAAATGTGGATACGGATCAGATCATCCCTGCACGATTTTTAAAAGCCACTGAAAGGATTGGTTTTGGTGAAAATCTTTTTAGAGACTGGCGTTACAACAACGATAACACCCCCAAAGAGGATTTTGTTCTCAACAACTCTACCTACAGCGGTAAAATACTTGTAGGAGCTAAAAACTTTGGTTCAGGTTCTTCAAGAGAGCACGCAGCCTGGGCGATATACGATTATGGATTCCGCTGCGTTATCTCAAGTTTTTTTGCTGATATTTTTAGAAATAATTGTTTGAATATCGGTGTATTACCTGTTCAGATCAGTCCGGGATTTTTAGAACATATTTTCGCAATCATTGATGAGGATCCCAGAAGTACCCTCACGGTTGATCTGCCAAATCAAAAAGTAACTATTGATAAAACAGGAAGTTCGGAAGGTTTTGAGATTAATCCTTACAAAAAGGAAAACATGACCAACGGTTTTGATGACATTGACTATCTTTTGAATATCAAAAAGGATATAAAAGACTTTGCTCAAGACACTCCTCTGTAGTATCATTTGTTTGTATAATAGGAAATGAAAAAAAGAACCATTGAGATCATGGATACCACTCTGCGAGATGGGGAACAAACCTCCGGTGTGTCTTTTTCAGTTGCAGAAAAATTGACTCTTTCTAAGCTATTGTTAGAGGACCTCAACGTTGATCGTATCGAGATTGCTTCAGCTCGGGTTTCAGAAGGTGAACTCAATGCCGTAAAAGAAATCACCCAATGGGCTCAAGAAGTTGGTCAAAATCAAAGGATCGAGATTCTTACATTTGTTGACGATGGTGCCTCAATTGATTGGATGAATTTGGCAAATGCAAAAGTACAAAACCTTCTTACTAAAGGATCGCTTAACCATCTGAAATACCAACTTAAAAAAACCCCAAACCAACACTTTAAGGACATTGAAAAAAATGTCCTCGAAGCGAAGGCTGAGGGAATTATTACCAATATCTATTTAGAGGATTGGAGTAATGGAATGCGGAATTCTCCGGATTATGTAAAAAATTTTTTGAATTTTGTAGCCACTCTACCCATCAAAAGGGTCCTATTACCCGATACACTTGGTGTAATGACTTATTACGAAACGTATTCATTCATCTCTGAGATGATTCAAAATCATCCTAAAATCCATTTTGATTTTCATGGACACAACGATTACGATCTAAGTGTTGCAAATGCTATGGAAGCAGTGAGAGCTGGTTGTCATGGTATACACCTAACGGTGAATGGTATGGGAGAGCGAGCAGGAAACACACCCATGGCAAGCACGGTAGCCGCAATTAAAGATTTTATGCCAGAGATTAAAATAAATATCAATGAATCCTCATTGTATAGAGTCAGTAAACTAGTTGCTACTTTTACCGGGTTTAGAATTCCTGCAAATAAACCTGTAGTTGGACAAAACGTATTTACCCAAACTGCAGGGATCCATGCTGACGGAGACAAAAAGAAAAACCTATATTTCAATGACTTATTGCCAGAGCGCTTCGGAAGAACTCGTGAGTACGCTTTGGGTAAAACTTCTGGAAAAGCCAATATCCAAAAAAATCTTCAGAAACTGGGTGTTACCCTTAACGATCAAGAAATAAAAAAAGTTACACAACGTATCATTGAATTGGGAGATAAAAAAGAAATTGTTACCACCGAAGATTTACCTTTTATCATCTCCGATGTACTAAAAAGCGATACCGATCAAAAAGTTAAAGTTAAATCATATGTACTTACCCACTCTAAGGGTTTACACCCAAGTACTGTGGTTTCTATAAATATAGATGGGGATATTTTGGAGGAAAGTGCTTCGGGTGACGGACAGTTTGATGCCTTTATGAATGCGATCAAAAAAATTTATCAAAAGAAAAAAATGAATCTTCCAATGTTGACAGACTATGCTGTTAGGATTCCTCCTGGCAGCAATTCAGATGCGTTGTGCGAAACTTTGATCACATGGAAAAATGGTGATAAAGAATTTATCACCCGTGGTTTGGATTCCGATCAAACTGTTTCGGCTATAAAAGCCACAGAAAAAATGTTAAACATCATCTCTAGATAATGCAATTAAAAATCGCCTTGTTGGCCGGTGATGGCATTGGTCCAGAAGTTATTGACCAAGCTGTAAAAGTCTGCGACGCCATCGCAAAAAAGTTTAATCACGACATCATTTGGTTACCGGCTCTGACTGGAGCGGCAGCTATTGAAGCTGTTGGTGAACCCTATCCCGATGAGACGCATCAAATTTGTATCAGTTCCGATGCCGTATTATTTGGCGCCATTGGTCACCCTCGATTTGACAATGATCCCTCGGCCAAAGTCAGACCCGAACAAGGACTACTTAAGATGCGTCAAATGCTTGGATTGTTTGCTAATGTTCGTCCTACCTTTACCTTTCCGTCTCTAATTGATAAATCCCCCTTAAAAAGAGAACGTATTGAAGGTACTGACTTGTTGTTCTTAAGAGAACTCACAGGTGGAATCTATTTTGGAGAAAGAGGACGTAAAGACAATGGTCACACCGCCTTTGATACTTGTACCTATACCCGTAAAGAAATCGAACGACTGGCCAAAAAAGGATTTGACCTCGCCATGACCCGAAGAAAAAAATTATGTTGTGTGGACAAAGCTAATGTGCTGGAAAGCTCACGTCTATGGCGCGAAACTGTTCAGGCCATGGAAAATGATTATCCCGAGGTGGAGGTAGCTTACGAATTTGTAGATGCTGTCGCCATGCGGTTGGTACAATGGCCTAACAGTTATGATGTATTGATCACCGAAAATCTTTTTGGAGACATACTAACCGACGAAGCGTCGGTTATCTCTGGCTCTATGGGCTTAATGCCCTCAGCCTCTGTTGGTGCTGATATCGGTCTATATGAACCAATTCACGGTTCTTTCCCACAAGCTGCCGGAAAGAATATCGCCAACCCCCTTGCCACTGTACTTTCTGCCGCCATGATGTTTGAAATGTCTTTTGGATTAGAAAAGGAAGGTGCTTTGATCCGTAACGTAGTAGATCAATCACTTGCCGATGGCATCGTGACCGAAGACTTGGTAGAAGTAGGTGCCAAAGCATTTAAAACTAGTGAGGTTGGCGATTACCTTACTTCAAAGATCGTGTAGACAATCTTTTAAACATAAAATTTTTAACCTCCGATTAGGAGGATTTTTGTGATTTACCCTTTTTTCCTAATTTAGAATTGACAAATCTTACTAATGGCTTGAAATAACTATAAACACAGTTATTTTTAAAAATATAAAATTTTCATGATGATAAAAATAGCAACTATACCAACTAATTTAAAGGTTCTATTTCATAGATCTGATGCATTTGATCTGCTCGATCCTGTTTTAAACATAGAAGAATAAGTAAAATGAATATTAAATACATTATCACAGGATTTTCACTATTTTTATTTGCATGCCAGTCCATTACTCCCCCTGACATAATTCCAAATACCATAGTACCCTCCCAAAAATTGATCACTTATCAGCAAATGGAATTGATCGGGTTTATCCACTTTACGGTCAACACATTTACTGACAAAGAATGGGGGTATGGAGATGAAAGTCCCGAAACTTTTAATCCCCTAGCATTGGACGTAGAGCAATGGGTAAAAACCGCTTTTGCTGCGGGAATGAAACAATTAATCCTGACTGCCAAACACCACGATGGTTTTTGCCTTTGGCCCAGTGAATATACCGAACACAGTATAAAAAACAGTCCCTACAAAAACGGTAATGGCGATGTGGTAAGAGAATTTGTAGCCGCCTGTAAAAAATATAGCCTTAAGACAGGACTTTACCTTTCCCCTTGGGATCGTAACCATAAAGACTACGGAACTCCGGCCTATATTACCTATTACAAAAATCAGTTGGAAGAGTTACTGACCCAATATGGAGAAATCAATGAGATATGGTTTGACGGTGCCAATGGTGGCGATGGTTATTATGGTGGTGCCAATGAGATTAGAAAAATCGATAGAGAAACCTACTACGGTTGGGAAGACATTATTCTCTTTGTAAAAAATCTACAACCCAACATTAAAATATTTTCCGATGCCGGCCCCGATGTGCACTGGATCGGTAATGAAAAAGGCTTTGCAGGAAGTACTTTTTGGTCCACAATAAACACAGACAGTTTAACCATCGGCGCTTCAAAGACAGATTACCTTAATACAGGTGATCCAAAAGGTACAAAATGGATCGTAGGGCAATGCGATGTCTCGATACGTCCGGGTTGGTTCTACCATGCCGATCAGGACAGCTTGGTCAAAACACCCCAACAATTGGCAGATATTTACTACAAATCTGTGGGGAGAAATTCCCTCCTTCTACTAAACCTTCCTCCTGATAAAAGAGGAATTATACACGAAAATGATGTTCAAGCCCTTACAGATTTTAGAGCTATTATTGATGAATCTTTTGCAAAAGACTTGGCAAAAGATCAAATGGCTTCAGCAAACAATACTCGTAAAAAACACCCTAAGTTTGCCCCGAGTAATACCCTCGATGAAAATCCCATTACTTATTGGGCTACTGACGACGGTATTTTTCCTGCAATTCTTGAAATTGATTTGAATGAAAATAATATTTTTGATCGAATTATGATCCAAGAACCCATTAGATTTGGACAGCGCATCAGTAGATTCGAAATTGATGTCATTGGAAGTAATGGTTGGGAAACTATTTTTAAAGGAACCACCATTGGTTATAAAAGGATTATTAGAATTTCTCCAATTAATACTCGCAAAATAAGATTGAGAATTACTAAAGCAAATAATACGGTTGCCATTTCCAATTTTGGGCTCTATCGATCCTCACACAAAGAAAAAACAACCGATTAAAATACATCATAAAATGAAAAAACGATATTTCATACTTCTCATCTCAATTCTTTTAGTGTCATGTAAACCCAATAACAGTGAAGGTGTTTTCAAGATTTTGCCTCAACCTCAGGAATGGAAAATCAAAGGAAAAAGTGATCTCAAAAAATCTGATATTGCGTTTCACCACAGCCCCACCTCAAAAACCCTACCTCCTGGAAGTGATTTTTTGGGGCAAGCAAAGGCCACGAACATTATAGAACAAGCCCAATTAGTATATTCCATTAATCCGGAACTTGATCTAAAATCTGAGGGTTATATATTGGATATCAATGTGGATCAAGTTCAAATTAACGCCAAAGATCAAGCAGGACTGATCTATGGATTGGCAACATTAGAACAATTAATGGAGGATGCTGGAGAGCAAGGAGTAAATCTACCTTTATGTCATATCAAAGACTACCCCCTACTCTCCTACCGTGCCATTCACTTGGACATTAAACACCACAGAGAGACTTTGGATTATTACTACAGTCTGATTGACAAACTCAAAAAATACAAGATCAATGCCATAATTGCTGAAGTTGAAGACAAAATAAAATACAAAAGACAGCCTGTAGTTGGTTCCTCAGATGCTTTGACAATTGAACAATGGCAAAAATTAAGTGAATATGCCCGCAAACGAAATATTTCGATTTCCCCCTTAGTTCAAGGGTTGGGGCATGCCTCATTTGTTCTAAAGCACGAACAATACAAATCTCTTAGAGATAACCCGCAAAGCGATTGGGCTTTTGATCCCCTCAATCCCGAAACCTATAGAGTGCAGTATGATCTTTATCTTGACGCATTGGAGGCCTTACCCCACGGTAAATACCTCCATGTTGGAGGTGATGAGGTAAAAACTACTGGAAGAAACAGTGGAAAGACTTCACTTGAGCTACAATTGATTTGGTTAAATAAAGTTTGCCAGTTTGCCGAAAAACAAGGCAGAATACCGATTTTTTGGGATGATATGCCTCTAAAACAAACCGGTCTATATAGTCCTATGTTCCGCCCTGAAATGCCCAAAGTAAAAGTAGATAGCATTTGGAATGTCAATCAGAAAAATTTAGAGGAATTTCTACCCCAATTTCCAAAAAACTGCATCTATATGCGTTGGAATTATCACACACCGGAGGCATATGGAAATACTAAAACCATGCAGTGGTTTCGGGATCAAGGACTCAAAGTGATGGGAGCTACTGCCGGACAAACCAGATGGGTTTTGATGCCTCAAAGGGAAAGCAATATGAAAAATATTCGCTCTTTTGCTTTATCTTCTATCGAAACAGGCCTCAACGGACTGTTATTGACCCTTTGGGATGACGACTCCCCACATTTTGAATTATATCACCGAGGAATCATTGCTTTTGCCAACGATACCTGGTCGGGAGATCAACTGAGCAAAAGCGAGCTCAAAAGTGCCTTCCGCCAAAGAGAGTATTCTTTTACATTGGCAGATAAAGACTTTGCTTTTATAGATTCCCTGGAAGAATCGGTTAGTCAATGGAAAAATATTTTACTCCAGGGCAACAAAAGAAACTACCTGAAGGAAATGGAAAATCCCGAGGAAAATGGATTGATCGAGCTACCTGATGGCAGGAACTCTGGTCAATGGACCATTAAGAATAAAGAGCGTCTATCCATTGCAGAGAAAATGATAGAAAACACCACCAAGGTTGGTCAAAAAATCGAGCAAATGCAAAAGCTGGCCAAAAGGAACTCTTATGCTCTTGAGGTTTATCAAAGGGTGAACGAAATAGTAGGTTTCACCCCAAAAATTTTATTGGCCCTAAAACGTTTTGATTATGCCACTAAAGGTGAAGAAAAACTGATCGAAAAAGCGAAAATCATTCAGCTTAAATTGGATTTTTACAACTTAAGAGACAAAGTTGAGAAAACTTATTCTAAAACAAGAGTAATTAATAAACCTAATGACTATATTTTAGATCAAGATCATCATCATCACTTGGCAAATCAATTACATACTTTTGATTGGCAATTTTACGCAGAATTACTCATGTTCGATAAGATGGATAAACAACTGAAGTGGTAAAGGAAAGATATTGATTGAGATAATTATGGTCTGAAATTTGTATGTAAACGGTAATTATATCGAACAGGTTAGCTCGTAAGCTACAATACTTTTTGAGGTATTCTTCACAGCATTTGCTATGAAAGAATGAAACTTATCCAAAAAAACATAAATTAAGTATTATAATATGTAATCAGAAGAGACAAAATTGGACTCATTAGAGTTCAAAAGGCTTTCTAAAATTTCATTATTATAAGGATTATCTTTAGATGCAACAAATGATCTTATCGAAAAAGACCTTAAGGCATCATAAACACTCAATGTGCTTACAGCAGAATTTTTTCTGCCAGTAAATGGGTAAACGTCGGGTCCTCTTTGGCATGCGCTATTTAGATTCACACGACAAACTAAGTTGGCTAATATATCGATAAGCGGTCCTATTTTTCGCACGTCTCTACCAAAAAGACTTACCTGCTGACCGTAATCTGATAAGGCCATGGCCTCCAAAGGCTCGTTAATATCTTTGTAGGAAATGATCGGAATTACTGGTCCAAATTGCTCCTCATGATAGAGATCCATGGTATCATTGACAGGATAAATTACTGCTGGATAAGTATAATTTTCTGACATCTTTCCTCCCTTTTTATTCATCACTTTGGCACCTTTTGATAAGGCATCTTCGATAAGATCTTTGATGTATTGGGGTTTATTGGGTTCGGGTAGTGGAGTCAAAAAAACATCCTTGTCCCACGGCAAACCAAAATTTAAATTATCTACTGCCTTGGAGAATTTCTTATTGAATTCATCAACAATAGACTCGTGGACATACAGTACCTTGAGAGCAGTACAACGTTGTCCATTGTATGACAGTGTACCGGAAATACACTCTTTAACAGTATGATCTAAGTCAGCATCTGGTAAAATAACACCAGGGTTTTTGGCCTCTAGACCTAATACCAATCTAAGTCTATTTTTGTTAGGGTGTTCGTCTTGTAAGGATACCGCTGACGAACTGTGACCAATCAATGCCAAAACATCAACATGGCCGGTTTTCATAATTGGCTGTGCAATTTTTCTACCTCGACCAAAAAGAATATTTACTACGCCGGGAGGAAAACATTCCTGAAAAGCTTCTAAGAGGGGGGTTATCAGAAGCACACCGTGCTTTGCAGGTTTAAATATGGCGGTATTACCCATAACAATGGCAGGGATCAACAAACAGAAGGTTTCGTTTAAGGGGTAATTATAAGGCCCTAAACACAAGACCACTCCTAATGGGCTTCTTCTAATGTGGGCATAGATGCCGCCTTCTTTTTCGAACTTGGCACTCTTTTGGTCCAATTTTTTATAAGCTTCAATAGTATCGTAAATGTAATCAACTGTTCGATCAAACTCTTTTTGAGAATCTGCAAGTGTTTTGCCAATTTCCCACATCAATAGCTTAACAACCTCTTCTCGGTGTAGCTTCATTTTATCAGCAAAACGTTCGAGACAATTCAACCGCTCTCTAACCCGCATAGTAGGCCACTGTCCTTTTCCCCTGTCAAAAGCTTTTTTAGCAGATTCAAGAGCTTTTAAAGCGGATTCAGATTCCATGTCAGGTACTGAACCCAAAAGCGTAGGAGCCATTTCACCATTCTGATTCTCTGTTCTAATGGTCGAATAAACATCTGCCATATTACCATTCCAAGTTTTCAATTCCCCGTCAATAAGATACTGATTGAAATTGGTCAATTTAGGTTGATATTCCACAGGTATGTGACTAGTTTTGAGGTGCTTAATATCAGGTTGGATTAAAACATTACTCATTGTCTTATAGTTTTGTTTTATTTTTATCAAACAAAGTTAGACAATTTTTAGTCAAAGGCAATGAAATATTAATCCTGACAACCCCAAAAAAAAAATTAGCTTTAAATGATAATAAACAAAGTTTTACCGTATTAGACGATCTTTTTCATTTCGGTCATGGACTCTCTCAGTTCATAGCCGATGAGCTCTACAGGATGATAACGAATAATTTCATTGACATCTATTAATTTGCGATTGTCGACGCTATTTCCTTTACCCTCTGCAAAAGATTTTCCTATAACGTCAGTATCAATTTCTTTCATAAAATCAACCAACAAAGGTTTTGCGGCATGATCAAACAGATAACATCCATACTCAGCTGTGTCGGATATGACACGGTTCATTTCAAACAATTTTTTACGCGCTATTGTATTGGCGATTAGAGGAGTTTCGTGAAGTGATTCATAATAAGCAGACTCTTCTTTAATACCTGAAGCCACCATAGTGTCAAAGGCCAACTCTACTCCAGCACGAACAAAGGCAACCATCAAAACTCCGTGGTCAAAATATTCTTGTTCCGGAATTTCTTGATCAGTAATAGTTGTTTTTTCAAAAGCAGTCTCCCCAGTAGCAGCTCTCCATTTGAGGAGATTTTTATCGTCATTTGCCCAATCCTCCATCATGGTTTTGGAAAAATGTCCAGACATAATATCATCCATATGCTTTTGAAATAAAGGCGTTAGGATTTGTTTGAGGGTTTCGGAAAGTTCAAAAGCTTTAATTTTTGCAGGATTTGAGAGACGATCCATCATATTGGTGATTCCACCATGCTTTAGGGCCTCAGTAATAGTTTCCCAACCGTATTGAATCAATTTTGCTGCATAGCTTGGGTCGACTCCTTTCTCAACCATTTTATCAAAACTTAAAATGGAACCGGTTTGTAATACACCACACAATATAGTTTGCTCTCCCATCAAATCAGATTTTACCTCGGCCACAAAAGAGGATTCTAATACCCCTGCTCTATGTCCACCTGTCGCAACAGCATATGCCTTTGCATATTCCAAACCATGTCCATCCGGATTATTTTCGGGGTGAACAGCGATCAATGTGGGAACACCAAATCCTCTCAAAAATTCTTCTCTTACTTCAGACCCTGGACATTTGGGTGCAACCATGATCACAGTCAAATCTTTTCTAACCTTCATTCCCTCTTCTACAATATTAAAGCCATGTGAGTATGAAAGTATTGCCCCTTTTTTCATCAGTGGGACAACAACTTCTATTACTGAACTGTGATTCTTATCGGGAGTGAGGTTTATAACAACATCGGCTGTTGGAACCATTTCTTCGTAGTTACCAACTTTAAAATTGTTGTCAATAGCATTTTGGTAGGAAGCTCTTTTTTGATCAATGGCTCCTTGGCGCAAAGTATAGCTTATGTCCAACCCAGAATCGCGCATGTTTAAACCTTGGTTGAGCCCTTGAGCACCACATCCCACGATCACGATTTTTTTCTCTTTAAGTGCGTTAACACCTTGGTCAAATTCCGATTGATCCATGAAACGACATTGTCCGAGTTGGTATAATTTATCTGCTAGTGAAAGTTGATTAAAATAATTTGCCATTTTGATGATAGGTTTATGTTAGTTATCTGATTTAAATTTTTTAAGGATTTCACTGATGCCCATTTTAGATTTTGTAACTGAAATACGTCCTGATCGGACAAATTGAAGCAAACCGAAAGGTGCTAAGTCTTGATACAAACGGTCAGTTTCGTTTCTGAATCCTGTTTTTTCAATAACGAAATACTCTGGAGAAACTGTAACTATATTGGCATGTGATTCTTTAATAATATTTTGAATATGTCTTTCTTCAAATAAAGCACTTGATTTTACTTTATATAGAGCACTTTCTTGAAAAATAGTTTCCTCATCTGTATGATAAAAAGCTTTGATAACATCGACCTGTTTTTCAATTTGTTTGATAAGTTTTTTTACACCTTCCTCTTGTAATTTAACAATGATAATGAACCTGAAAACGTCTTTGATTTCGGACTGTGAAGTTGTCAAACTTTCAATATTTATATGACGCTTCAAAAAAATTGATGAGATCCGATTCAACAAGCCAACATTGTTCTCAGAATAGATCGAAATGGTAAAAGTTTTCTCCATTTTGATTACAATTATTTAAGACGTATGTCAGAGACAGATGCTCCAGTCGGAATCATAGGGAAAACATTGTCCTCTTTTTCGACACATACCTCAAGGAAATAAGGTTTGTCAGAGGCAATCATTTCGGCCACTGCAGCGTCAAGATTTTCTCTTTTGTCAACCTTCTTAGCATCCAAATAGTAACCTTTTGCAATTGTTATAAAATCAGGATTTACCATCTCTGTAGAGGCATATCGTTTATCAAAAAATAATTGTTGCCACTGCCTTACCATCCCCAAAAACTCATTGTTTAAAACTACAATTTTGACAGCGGCTTGAGTTTGAAAAATAGTTCCCAATTCTTGAATGGTCATCTGGTATCCACCATCGCCGATCACAGCCACAACCTCTCTTTCGGGAGCCCCCATTTTAGCCCCTAGGGCTGCAGGAAGCGCAAAACCCATTGTTCCCAGTCCACCTGAAGTGACATTGCTTCTAGAACGAACAAAATCCGTATACCTACAAGCTACCATTTGGTGTTGTCCTACATCAGTCACCAAAACAGCATCACCTCGGGTATGTTTGTTAATGGAAACAATGACTTCACCCATTGTCAAACCCTCTTTTTGAGGATATAAATCCTTATCTATGACTTCTTTGACCTCCACTTTCATCAATTCATCAAAACGATCTATCCATTGGTCATGGGATTTTTTCTGAATCAAAGGGATCAAGCTACGCAAACTCACTTTGCAATCTCCAAGTAAGGGTAAATCGACCTTAACATTTTTATTTATTTCGGCAGGATCAATCTCAAAATGAATGATCTTGGCTTGTTTGGCGTAAGTATCTAAATTTCCTGTTACACGATCATCGAATCGCATTCCAATCGCAATTAATAGATCACATTCATTTGTCAACAAATTGGGTCCGTAATTTCCATGCATCCCCACCATACCTACATTAAGTGGATGAGCTGTTGGTAGTGCAGATAGTCCTAAAATAGTCCATGCGGCAGGGATACCGGACTTTTCCACAAAGGCTTTGAATTCGTCCTCAGCTCCGCCCAAAATGACCCCCTGACCCCAAACAATAAAAGGTTTTTTTGCATTGTTAATCATTTCAGCTGCTTGGGTAACAGCTTGAGTATCCAAAGCTGGAGCTGGTTTATAACTTCTCACCCCTGTACATTTTTGATAATTAAAATCCAGAGTTTCAAACTGAGCATTTTTTGTAATGTCGATCAAAACGGGACCTGGTCTACCTGATTTGGCAATGTAAAAAGCTTTAGCAAAAATTTCAGGAATTTCATCAGCATTTGTGATTTGATAATTCCATTTAGTCACAGGAGTGGAAATTCCAATAATGTCAGTTTCTTGAAAAGCATCGGAACCCAAAAGATGAGATCCCACCTGTCCTGTTATGCAAACCATAGGAGTAGAGTCGATTTGTGCATCGGCAATTCCTGTTACAAGATTTGTAGCCCCCGGACCTGAGGTTGCGATGGCGACTCCTACTTTTCCAGAAGTTCTCGCATAGCCTTGTGCCGCATGTGTTGCCCCCTGTTCATGACGAGTCAACACATGATTCAATTGATCCTGAAACTTGTATAATTCATCGTAAACGGGCATAATAGCTCCACCAGGGTAACCATAAATCAAGTCAATACCCTCGGCCAATAAACATCTAATCACGGCCTCGGCGCCACTAATTGTAATACTTTTTGTTACTACCTCTTGTAAGGCAATTTGATCCTTTGTTTTCATTTGATTAATTATCGGTGACACAACCTTCTGAGGCAGTGGACACAGTTTTTATATATTTGTGCAAAACCCCCATAGAAAACTTGTATGGAGGTTGTACCCAACTTTTTTTTCTATTCTCAATTTCTTTATCTGATAAATTCACACTCAAGGTGTTGGTTTCAGCATCAATAGTGATGATGTCACCGTCTTTCAATAAACCAATTACTCCTCCCTCTTGAGCCTCTGGAACTATATGTCCTACTACAAAACCATGGGTTCCTCCTGAAAACCTTCCATCAGTAATCAAAGCAACATCTTTCCCCAATCCAGCACCCATAATGGCAGCTGTTGGTTTTAACATTTCAGGCATTCCAGGACCACCTTTTGGGCCCTCGTAACGGATGACCACTACATCTCCTTTTTTAACTTTTCCGGCTCCTATTCCAGCGTTAGCATCGTATTCACCATCAAAAACTCTTGCAGGGCCAACAAACTTCAAACCCTCTTTTCCAGTTATCTTAGCTACTGACCCTAATGTTGCTAAATTTCCTTTAAGGATTCTGATATGTCCGGTGGGTTTGATCGGATTTTCAAGAGGTCTTAACAAGTCTTGTCCTGCTTTAAGGGGGGAAACTTCTGATAGATTTTCGGCCAAGGTTTTACCTGTTATTGTAATACAATCACCATGGAGCATCCCATTTCCAAGCATAAATTTTAATACAGCAGGGACTCCTCCAATAGCATGAAGGTCTTTCATCAAATATTTACCGCTTGGTTTGAGGTCGGCTAGAAAAGGAGTTGTATCACTAATCTTTTGGAAATCATCTATGGACAAGTCAATACCCGCAGCATGAGCGATGGCCAAAAAATGTAAAACAGCGTTGGTAGATCCTCCCAGTACAGATATCAGTCGTAAAGCGTTCTCAAGAGAATTTTTGGTAACTATCTCCAGTGGCTTTAGATCTGTTTGTATTAGTTTACTCATAGCTGAACCTACAGCCTTGCAATCTTCTATTTTTTCTTGACTGACAGCCGGGTTTGATGAACTGTAGGGTAATGACATCCCCAAAGCTTCAATGGCGGAAGCCATAGTATTTGCAGTGTACATTCCTCCGCATGCTCCAGCCCCAGGGCACGCATTTCGAATTACCTTTTTATATTCGTTTTCATCTATTTTACCGGCTACTTTTTCTCCCCAAGCCTCAAAAGCAGAAACCACATCCAATTCTTTATCTCTGATACATCCCGAGGCAATAGTTCCTCCGTATACTAATATACTTGGACGGTTAAGTCGTAACATCCCCATCAATGCACCTGGCATATTTTTGTCGCAGCCAACTACCGTGACAACTCCATCATATGACATGGCCTGAACGACTGTCTCAACTGAATCTGCAATAACATCTCTTGAGGGGAGAGAAAATCGCATACCGGGAGTCCCCATGGAAATTCCGTCACTCACGCCAATCGTATTGAAAATCAAACCCAACATTTGGTGGGGCGCAATACCTTCCTTGACATGAACTGAAAGCTCATTGAGGTGCATATTACACGGGTTACCCTCGTAACCTGTACTGGCAATACCTATCAACGGTTTTTCAAAGTCCTCATCTGTCATGCCAATGGCATGAAGCATGGCTTGGGCTGCAGGCTGAGTGGGATCTTGTGTTACACGTTGACTGAATTTATTAAGGGCCATGTTTCAAATTTGATGCTAATTTAATGGCTAACAACCGTTGGCCATAATTTTTTCAACTATTTTACACTATACCCAAATTAATTCAAATCATTATAATTATATGATTATCAATTATTTAAATCATGTTTAATAATACATTCAAACCAATAAAAAATAATAACAAATCTATTTAAGTTATATTTATAAAATAGAAGTCTAAAAGTACCAAACAATGAAATATAAAACTTCTAAAGCGATTGATAATTTGTATCAAAAGCAAAAAGTATTTTTTGACTCTCAGACAACCCTACCTAACACCTTTAGGATCGAAAAGCTAAAGGCTTTGCAAAAAGAATTAGGTAAAAGGGAAAAAGATATTTATGAAGCCCTAAAAAATGACTTGAGCAAATCGGGCTTTGAATCAATGGCTTCTGAAACGGTTTTGGTTGAGAAGGAGATTGCCAAAATGATTAAGATGCTACCACTATGGAACAGACCTCATCGAACCAAAAGCAGCTTGATTAATTTCCCATCTAAAGACTACATAGTACCTGAACCTTATGGAAAAACCTTGATCATAAGCCCCTGGAATTATCCTTTCCAACTGTCTGTGACCCCTTTAGTGGGTGCTGTAGCAGCAGGAAATACTGTTGTTTTAAAACCATCAGAGTTTGCCCCCCATACAGCAAGCATAATACATTCTATCATTGAAGCGGTTTTTGACGAGGAACATGTAGCAGTAGTTGAAGGAGATGCCTCCACCGCTACTACACTTCTCAAAAAACAATGGGATTACATCATGTTTACAGGAAGTACGGTAGTTGGTAAAATCGTAGCCAAAGCCGCTGCTGAATATCTCACTCCCACGACCTTGGAGTTAGGCGGAAAAAGTCCGTGCATAGTCGATGAAACAGCACCCGTTAGCATCACGGCAAAAAGATTGGTATGGGGCAAATTCCTCAACTGTGGGCAGACTTGTATAGCCCCGGATTACCTTTTGGTTCACGAAGACATAAAAGATCAGTTGATCCGAGAACTAATCTTACATATTGAAAAATCCTTTGGAAAAAACCAGCAAGATTCAACTGATTATGGTAGGATTGTTCACCAAAAACACTTCAATAAACTTAAGAAATCACTCCAAAAGCAAAAGCTTGTTTATGGTGGACAAATGGATGAAAAAAAATTATTCTTTAGTCCCACACTGATAGAAAACCCCCCATTAGAAAGTGAACTGATGCAAGAGGAAATATTTGGCCCCATTCTACCAATCATTGGCTACAGAAAGGAAGAAGATATTCATAATATACTGGAAAAAAGAGAACGTCCATTAGCTTTCTATGTCTTTTCTAAAAGAAAAAAATTCATCAACAAACTCTTTCGTCGCTATTCCTTTGGAGGTGGAGTCGCCAACGATTCCATTATACAATTCGCAAATGACAATCTACCTTTTGGTGGGGTTGGTCACAGTGGAATAGGAGCCTATCATGGAAAATACAGTTTTAAAAATTTCACCCATGAAAAACCCATAATAAAACGTTCTTTTTGGTTTGATCTTCCGGGGCGCTATGCTCCTTATCCAAAGTCCTTATCTTTGTTAAAATTTTTATTAAAAAATCTTTAAATGTCTGAAAAGAAAGTAAGCGAAGCCATCCTATATCGACGATCCGTAAGGGTTTTTGACGAAAAAAAAGATATAGATCCCGTTATCGTCAAGAGATGTATTCAACAGGGAGCACTCGCTCCCAATAGCAGTAATCTCCAACTTTGGGAGTTTTATCACATTACCGATGCAGAAATAATCAAAAAAATTTCAACGGCTTGCTTTAACCAACCTGCAGCAAAAACCGCCAAGCAGTTCGTGATTCCCGTAGTAAGAAAAGACCTTTGGAAAAAAAGGATTACCTCCAATGTAGATTTTATCAAATCTGAGTACGAAAAGTCTAATAATAAAGATCCCAAAAAGATAAAATCAGCAATTTCATATTACCAAAAAATACTCCCCAAAATATATGGTGTCGGGAATTTGGGTGGGTGGTTAAATAGTGTTGCTACCCATGTCAAAGGAATAAAAAAGGTAGTTTATCGTCAGGTGAAAAAGTCAGACATGCGTGTGGTAGCTCATAAAAGTACCGCCTTGGCTGCTCAAAATTTTTTGGTGAGTATGGCGGGTTTTGGTTATGACACCTGCACTATGGAAGGCTTTGATTCCCTCAGGGTAAAAAAATTATTAGGCTTACCTAAAACTGCACAGATAAGCATGATTATTGGTTGTGGTATTCGGACGCCACAAGGGGTTTATGGGCCTCGCTTCAGGGTTCCTTTTGAAGAAGTTTATTTTCACAAGTAATCAAAATTCAACTCATCCAAACCAGCCTCCTATTTTTCCAACTACTTTTAGTTGATCACTTTGGTAATGAAATTGATTGCTTCATACACTTAGATTGTCATGCTCTGAAAGTCCACAAAGAAAAAGTACCTCCACAAATAGCTACCGACATATGAAATTTTATAAAATGTCTTAATAAAAAAAAAAACTACGACCTTAATCAATATTTTTAAGATTAGCAAACATTATCTGTAATTTTGAGACTATACAAATAATTAAATACAATATCATCTTTATGAGACCCTATATATTGATAGAGCGTACATGGAAAGATTTAAAAACAGAGCGTTTTGATTTAGCAATTATACCTTGGGGTGCAACAGAGGCACACAACTACCATTTACCCTACGGTACTGATGTCTATGAGGCCAACGCCATAGCTGCCGAATCGGGAAAAAAAGCATGGGACAAAGGTTCAAAAGTGTTGATTTTGCCCACCATTCCATTTGGGGTTAATACTGGTCAGACAGATATTTATTTAGACATAAACATGAGTCCCTCAACCCAAATGGCGATACTCAAAGATGTTTTGACCGTCCTTGACCACCAGGGAATTAAGAAATTTTTGATCCTCAATAGTCATGGTGGAAATAATTTTAAAACAATGTTAAGAGAGTTAGGTTTGGATTTTCCAGAAATGTGGCTCAGTAGTTGTAATTGGTTTCATGCCTTGGATAAATCTCAATACTTTGAGGAAGAGGGGGATCATGCTGACGAAATGGAAACAAGTATTATGATGCATATTCATCCCGAATTTGTCTTACCGCTTTCAGAGGCTGGAATCGGTCTTGAAAAGAAAAATAAGATTAAAGGATTTCAAGAAAAATGGGCATGGACAGAAAGAAAATGGTCATTAGTTACTAATGATACTGGAGTGGGTAACCCCAAAAAATCTAGCCCCGAAAAAGGGAAAAAATTTTTTAATGATGTAACAGACAAGATTAGTGAATTGATTCAAGATATATGTAATACCCAACTCGATGACATGTATGAATAGGCCTTTGCTCCTCTCTTACAAAATATTTTTAATTACCCTTCTCCTGCAGTTTTTTTTTCAAACCGCTAAGGGGCAAAAGATCAATCAAGATTACGTACTAAAAATTGTAAAAACCACCGAGAAATTAGTATTAGACGGACAGTTAAATGAAAAAGTTTGGGAGAATGCTGATGTAGCTGACAATTTCTCAATGATCCTACCCCATGATGACAGATCAGCCACACAATCTTCAGAGGTTAGGATGACTTACGACAATAAAAACATCTATATCGCTGTAATTTTCTTTAACAACACCATCCAAGGTGATTATGTTGTGGAATCATATAAACGCGATTTTAGTTTTGGAAAAAACGATAATTTTTTAGTAGCACTCGATCCTTTCAACAATATGAACACTGGTTTTGCTTTCGGGCTCAATGCCTACGGCGCCCAATGGGATGGCACCATGTTCAATGGACGAAATGTCGACCTGAACTGGGATACCAAGTGGTATTCTCAGGTCTCCTTCGATGATGAAAAATGGATTGCTGAAATTGCTATTCCACTGAAATCAATACGTTACAAAGATAACCTTAATCATTGGGGGATAAGTTTTAGTCGACTGGATCTAAAGGCTAGTGAAAAGTCTGGTTGGACACCAGTGCCCCGACAATTTCCATCTATTACTATGGCCTACTCGGGTGTTTTGGCATGGGATACCCCTCCTCCCTCCCAAGGATCTAATATTTCCTTTATCCCCTATCTCTCGGGCGAAATTGTCAGTCCCCAAAAAAATATTAACAATCATCAGTTAAATCCCGGTGCCGATGTAAAACTCAATCTGACTTCCTCTCTTAACCTGGATATCACCCTCAATCCCGATTTTTCTCAGGCTGAGGTAGATCAACAAGTAACTAATCTGGATCGTTTTGAATTGTTCTTTCCTGAAAGAAGACAATTCTTTCTTGAAAATGCAGACATTTTTGCCAACTTTGGGTACGACAATATTCGCCCTTTTTTCTCGCGAAGAATTGGCCTGGACAACCAAATCATAGGGGGCATTAGACTTAGTGGTAATATTGACGAAAAATGGAGAATTGGTCTTCTTAACATTCAAACTCAAGAAGATATTAAAAATAAATTTGAAGCAGAAAATTTTGGTGTATTTAGTTTGCAAAGAAAGGTTTTAGACCGGTCCTCTATCGGAATGATTTTTGTCAATAAACAACTCTTGGGAGGATTGGAGAATCCTAACGATAACCATTCTGATTACAACCGAAATTTTGGATTAGAGTACAATTACTTATCCACTGACAATGTTTGGAACGGAAAGATAATGTATTTAAAATCCTTTAGCCCTGGAGTTCAAGAAGATGATGCTGTTATTGCTTCCAACTTAACCTATAGCAATCAATATTTTACGGGGTATTTTCAGGCTGAATATATAGGAGAAAACTACAATGCCGAAGTGGGATACATTCCTCGCACTAAATATTTCAAATTTGACACAGAATTCAAATATTTATTTTTCCCTGCCCAAACTTCCAAAATATTGTCCCACGGCCCATCTACAGGTAACATTCAATTCTTTAATCTTGATGGAGAAAGAATAGACAGTAGAATAGACTTTGGTTATGAAATGAATTTTAAAAACAGAAGTAAATTTAAGCTTTCCTATGAGAATCAATTCATAGTTTTACAAAACCACTTTGATCCCATCAGAACGGGGATTCAGAGTATTCAAGCTTTTACTGAACACCGTTGGCAAACCTGCAACCTGGAATACAACTCAAAACCACAAAGTCTTTTTACCTATGACTTTAAATCTTCCTACGGAGGTTATTTCCAAAATGGGAAAAGATGGCTTTTATTCAGTCAAATGGGATACCGTATTCAACCCTATATCGAATTAAACTCACTTTTAAGCTACAACCGCATCACACTAGATGAGCCTTGGGGAAGCAATGGATTCTGGCTATTGGGAATAAAATCAAATTTCACCTTTACCAAAAATATTTTCTTTTCCAATCTTTATCAATACAACGAGCAGCAGAAGTTGTGGAATTTTAATTCGCGTTTTCAATGGAGATACAAACCGGCATCTGATATTTTTTTGGTGTTTAATAGCAGTGATACACGTATGCTCGAACCCAACAAAAATTGGAACCTAACATTGAAAATCAATTATTGGATTAACCTCTAAGTCAATTTTAAAAAGCATAGCGATTGGGCTGTTTTGCTATTTGACGATGTAGCTCCAAACCAGATTGCAACCAGTCCCTGTAGGTTGCCGTATCGGTATATTGAATGGGAGGATTGAGTATAGTTGCGTCGGCGGTCATTAAAACATAATAAGGCTGAGAGGCTGAGGAAAAATTTAAGCTCTGAAAAGTCGCCCACTTTTCCCCAAGGGTTTTGATAGTTTTGATCTTTCCGTTGGGATATTGAAAGTTAAATTTAAGTGCTTTTGGCAATTCTTTGCGGTCATCTATGTAGAGTGAAATAATAACAAACTCCTCGTTCAACAAACGGAATACCTCGGGTCGGGACCACACATTTTCTTCCATTTTTCTGCAGTTTACACAGGCCCAACCGGTAAAATCCAACAAGATAGGTTTGTCTTCTGCTTCGGCATAAGCCCTACCAGTTTCATAATCCTTAAAGCACTTCAACCCCAGAGGACATTCTGAATCAGAGGGATAAACACTATAAAATACGGGAGGAGGAAATCCGCTTAATAGGGTTAGGCGTCCGTCTTGATTTTTTCCCAAACCAGGTATTAAATAGAAAATAAACATCAATACCAAAAAAGTAAAAAATCGTTGGCCTTTTGAAATTTTAGTTTCTTTTACATCATAAGGAAAGCGCAACCATCCCATTAGGTACACAAATAATAAAATAGCTATCACTAACCATAAACCTACAAAAATCTCGCGCTTGAGTATCCCCCAATTCCCTACCAAATCGGCATTGGACAAAAACTTTAAGGCTAATGCCAATTCCAAAAAGCCCAAGGTTACTTTAACCTTGGTCATCCATCCACCCGATTTGGGGATGGATTTGAGGGCGTTGGGAAAAAAGGCCAATAAGCCAAAAGGAAGTGCTAAGGCAAATCCAAAGCCGGCCATACCCATAGTCAGTTGGTCAGCTCCACCCTCTACCGTTAGCGAACTGGCAAGTAATGAGCCCAATATGGGACCTGTACATGAGAAAGATACAATAGCCAATGTAAGTGCCATAAAAAAGATCCCCAATACTCCACCACCGGCAGAGGCAGCATCAGAACGATTCCCCCAACTGCTAGGTAAGGTCAATTCGTAATAGCCAAAAAATGAAAAGGCAAAAAAGACAAATACCGAAAAAAAGATCAAGTTCATTACTATATTGGTCGATAACGTATTTAATATTTGAGGATCGAGCTCATCCAAAAAGTGAAAGGGTAAACTCATCAAGATATAGATCAACAGTATAAAAAACCCATAAATTAAGGCACGTCCCACCCCTTTGCTTTTGCTTAAACTCTGCTTAAGAAAAAAGGAAACCGTAAGGGGTATCATTGGAAAAATACAAGGCGTAAGCAGCGCAATAAAGCCGCCTATAAAACCCAATAAAAATAAGTTTAGCAAATGGTTATCACTATTTTGACTTTGATTTAGGTTCAAAAATTGCCTATTTTTTAGTGGCAACTCCAATGCCTCTGATTTTTTTAAACTTTCCGGATCAACAGTTTTTTGTGTTTTTGAAATTGATTTGGAGGGATCCAAAACAAAGCGAAAGGGTTCACTTCTGAAAATACATATTTTATCGTCACAGGCTTGAAAATTGATCTCTCCAGAGACTGTCACAAGCTCGGGTTGTAGCAATCGGATTTTTTGCCGGAAAGTTGCCTCTCCCTCAAACCAAGATAAATCCATTTCAAAAATAGGATCGAAGGCCGTGACGGTTTTACTTTCTTCAGTTTTTCCAAGCAATTCTAAAGCAGTATCTAACCCTTCAAAGACAAACTCGGTAGGAAGAGGCCCGTCTTTGGGAAGGTTTTGCGAATACAAATGCCATTTGGGATGGACCGATGCTTTAAAAATTAGCAAGTATTCCATATCCGTAATCTTTTCTAAGTTGGTTGTCCAAACCACGGGTTCTTGTGCCTGGAGTCCCAGTGTCCAAAAAAATAATAGAAAAAAGCCTTTTTTAATCATCGTAGCGAATTAACCATTTGTCTTTTGTGTTAGCATTGGCCAAGAAACGCTGATCAGCCCTTTCTCCTACCACCCAAACAATATCGTCTCCAGAGCAAAGCAACCACTGGGCTTCCTTTTCTAAAAGGGAATATTTCTCGTCTTTAAAATATTTACTCAATTTCTTACTTCCCTTCAAACCGTTAGGATAAAAATAATCACTTTGTTTCCATTTTCTCAGTATTAAAGGAAACTTTAACTTGGATTTGTCTAACATTAGGCTTTTAGAATCTACTTTTTTAAAGGTTTTTTCTTTGGTAAAAAAAAGCCTTAGGGGAGTATCAATAGTTGTCAATCCTGAGGCAATAGAATAGGATTCGGATGGAGATGCTTCTATGGGGGTCAATAAAAAACACTCCCTATCTTTGATCAATCGGTGGGTGTTGGAAAAGAGTTGTTTTCCACTTTGTGAATGCATCAACTGCTTGAGATCTGCCAAGTTCACAAAGCCGTAGGGGGCAAACAACGCATGCAGGTAATAATTCAATGAAGAAAGGCCTTTCAAAACATCGATTGAAATTTTAAACCCTTGTTTTTGTGGGATAAAATTATTCATTTTAAAATCACTAATAACATCCTCCAAAACATTTTGAGCCTCGCCCAAATGTTTGAGTGTTTCTTGAAACTGCTGATCAAAATTGGGATTCTTTTTTTTCCATTGTGGAATCACCTCGTGCCGAAGTGCATTGCGCAGATACTCAGTTTTTGCATTGGACAGATCTTCGCGCCATTGAATTTTATTTTCCAAAGCATATTGCATAATCTCCTCACGTGAAAAAAACAACATAGGGCGCAAGATTTTTCCTCTTTGCATGGGGATACCCAATAAACCTTTAAGACCTGTGCCACGCATGACATTGATCATAAAGGTTTCCAAGGCATCATCGGTATGATGGGCAACCAAAATCAAATCGTAGTCATATTGATTGGATAAAGTGTCAAACCATCGGTAGCGCAACTGCCGCGCTGCCATCTGAATGGATACTTTTTTTTTAAGTGCATGAGCTTGCGTATCAAAGCTTTGAATATGACATTCCAAACTTTTTTTAAGGGCCAAATTTTTTATCCAATCAGCATCCTCTTTACTTGCTTGACCTCTTAATTGAAAATTACAATGGGCCAGGGCAGGCATGAGCCCCGATTTCAAACAAAGGTCCAACAAGACACAACTGTCTACGCCCCCACTGAATGACAAAAGTAATCTTTGACCCTTTAGGACGAGGGGGTAATCTGACAAATACTTTTGGAACTTTATATGCATATACAAAATTAAGGATTTTGTCACAGCCCGTTTCCAAAAATTTCAAGTGAAAATATCTTTTGGAATGTGCATAGCAAACAAAAGTGATCTATGAATATTTTATAACGATTTTGCAAAAAAAAATAAAATTCGGATATTTGCGTTTCAAATGAAAGATGCAACGACATATACCTTGGGAATCGCCTCAACTTACAGCCCGGTTCCACTTCGTTCACGCCGCCCCTAGCGGGTACATTTCTCTATTCGAGACTCAGGTGCGTCCAGTCTCATTTTCCAAAGATCATATCCTATTTTTTCAATTCAAAAATATTTGTCAATAATGGAATTAATTATTGCCAACTCAAAACATATTATACACGCTAAAGACATCAGTACATGTATCGGCGAATCAGCCAAAATGCGAGGTACCGGTATCGCCAGAAGGAGCCCGCAATATATCAGTAAAAAGATGGAAGCAGGCAATGCCGTGATTGCCTTGGAAAACGATCAATTCGCAGGATTTTGCTATATTGAAGTATGGGGACACGGCAATTACGTGGCCCACTCCGGTTTGATAGTCTCTCCTGATCATAGAGGAAAAGGATTGGCAAAACAAATCAAGAAAAGGGTATTCGATCTGTCTAAGGAAAAATTTCCTAATGCCAAAATCTTCGGGATCACGACTGGAAAAGCCGTCATGAGGATTAATTATGAATTGGGCTATCAACCTGTCGTATTTTCAGAATTAACAGACGACCCCGAGTTTTGGAGAGGCTGTCAAACCTGTAAAAATTACGATGTATTGACCCGAACTGAAAGAACCATGTGCCTGTGCACAGGTATGTTATATGACCCAAGACAATAATAACCTTTTAGCAAATCAAAAATGGAAAATAAAAAATTAGTTTTGGCTTACAGCGGCGGTTTAGACACCTCATATTGCTTGATGAAACTTTCTCAAGAAGGTTATGAGGTTCACGCCATAAGTGTCAATACTGGAGGATTTGATGCTATGGAAATGGAGGAAATGAAAACCAAAGCCCTGCAGATGGGAGCCCATACCTATCAATCCATTAATGCACTAGACTCCTTTTACGAAAAGGTGGTCAAATATTTGGTATTCGGTAATGTTCTCAAAAACAATACCTACCCCCTATCGGTTAGTGCAGAGCGAATTGTTCAGGCCATGGAAATCGTAGCCTATGCCAATAAGATTAGTGCCAATGCCATTGCCCATGGAAGTACGGGAGCAGGAAACGATCAAGTGCGGTTTGATCTGATTTTTCAGGTCATGGCACCGGATATTGAAATCATCACCCCCATCAGAGACCAACAACTTTCCAGAGAAGCTGAAATCGCTTACCTCAAAGAAAATGGAGTAGTCTTGTCATGGGAAAAAGCACAGTACTCAATCAACCAAGGTTTATGGGGAACAAGTGTGGGCGGTAATGAAACCCTGACCTCCAACGATAGCCTTCCCGAATCGGCTTATCCAAGTCAAATGGAAAAACAACAGGCTCAAAAAGTCACCCTTCATTTTGAAAAAGGAGAATTGGTAGGAATTGATGAGAAGATGGACAATCCTGTAAATAACATCATCAAATTACAAGATCAAGCTAAAAAATTTGGGATTGGCAGAGACATCCATGTGGGAGACACCATTATAGGTATCAAAGGCAGGGTCGGTTTTGAAGCTGCTGCCCCTCTATTGATCATTAAAGCCCATCACCTGCTTGAAAAACATACACTAAGCAAATGGCAACAATTTCAGAAAGAACAATTGGGAAATTTTTATGGGATGCTGCTCCACGAAGGACAATATCTGGATCCGGTCATGCGGGACCTGGAGGCCTTTTTGAGCAACAGTCAAACAACGGTTAGCGGGAAGGTTTTCGTAACCCTGCACCCCTATCGATTTGAACTCAACGGTATTGAATCAGATCACGACCTGATGAATGCAGCTTTTGGTAGATATGGGGAAGAAAACAAGGGTTGGTCAGGTGATGACGCCAAGGGTTTTATTAAACTACTTTCCAACCAAAACAAAATATACCAATTCGTAAATAAAGAAAAATGAAAAAAGTAGGCATTATTGGGGGTTCAGGTTATACCGGAGGAGAATTGATCCGATTGGTATTACACCACCCCGCATTGGAATTGGATTTTGTGTACAGTACTAACAGACCAGGAACACCATTGCACGATACCCATTCAGATTTACTGGGCAGCGGAGGACCGGATTTTACAGCAACCATTAACCCAGATGTCGATGTGGTATTCCTCTGTGTGGGACATGGTAAATCGGTTGGTTTTTTGGAAAAAAATCAATTTTCTAAAAATACCATCATTATTGACTTGAGTAACGATTTTAGATTGAAAAAAGATACCCAATTTCAGGACTATAATTTTGTATATGGATTGCCGGAATTTCAGCGGGAAAAGATTAAAAAAACCAATGCTATTGCCAATCCTGGTTGTTTTGCCACAGCGATTCAACTGGCTCTTTTGCCTATTGCTAAAGCACAAAGGATCCGGGAAGCAGTCCATATCAACGCCACTACAGGCAGCACAGGCGCGGGGGTGGGATTAAGTCCCACCGGACATTTCAGCTGGAGAAACAACAATATATCATGGTACAAACCCTTCACCCACCAACACTTGGGCGAAATCGGTGAAACCTTAGGCAACCCAAAAATCTATTTCCTTCCTCAAAGAGGGAATTTTACGAGAGGGATTTTTGCCAGTTGCTACACCCCCTTTGATGGTAAGCTCAAAGAAGCGACTGAAATGTACAAAGAGTTCTATAAGAACCATCCTTTTACGCATGTATCGGACAATGAACTTACCCTAAAACAAATAGTAAATACCAATCATTGTGCCATACATTTACATCAATTTGAAGATCAATTACTGATCACATCGGTCATTGATAATTTGGTAAAAGGTGCCTCGGGTCAAGCCATTCAAAATTTGAACCTTATAATGGGATGGGAAGAAGATTTAGGTCTACTACTCAAAGCCAGTGTTTTTTAAAAATTAAAAAGAATAAAAATGAAAATAGCTATCATCGGATCAGGGAATTTAGGATTGAGTATTGCCAAAGGATTGGTTTACAACAATACCTACACCTCCCTTTATCTGACAAAAAGAGACCTCAGTCCCATCGAAAAATGGGAAGAATACAACAATGTCAAGATCACTACAGACAACAAAGAGGCTGTAAAAAATGCTGACATTATCATTTTTACAGTACAGCCCCGACAATTTGACGGCATCTTGGAGGAAATAAAGGATGTATTGACCGACAAACACGTTTTGATCTCGGCCATTACGGGCTACAGTATCCAGCGAATGGAAGAACAATTGGGAAGGAATTATCCCATTGTACGAAGTATGCCAAATACTGCCATTTCAGTAGGAAAATCAATGACCTGCTTGTGTTGTAATAATACCGGTGAGAAGAGAATTGCTATTGCAGAAGCCATTTTCAATGGACTGGGAACCACCATCAAAATTTCCGAAAAACAAATGCAGGCAGCTACCGTAGTTTGTGCCAGTGGAATCGCTTTTTGGATGCGACTCATCCGTGCAACTACCCAAGGAGGTGTCCAAATGGGTTTTGATGCCGATGAATCTATGCGCATGTCCATGTATACTGCTTTGGGAGCTGCCAGTCTGTTGATCGAAACCGACTCCCACCCAGAAACCGAAATCGATAAAGTCACCACTCCTCAAGGTTGCACCATTACGGGTTTGAACGAAATGGAACACCAAGGCTTAAGTTCTTCTCTAATCAAGGGTCTTGTGGCTTCTTTCGAAAAAATTAATGAAATTAAAATGCAATGAAACCTGTCAAAAGGGATTTAAACATATGAAACTATTTGACGTATATCCGCTTTATGAAGTTTCCCCCACAAAGGCAAAGGATGTCTATGTTTATGATGAGGCGGGGACAGAATATTTGGACCTATACGGTGGTCATGCAGTCATTTCCATAGGACATAGCCACCCCCATTATGTCAGCCGATTACAAAAGCAATTGCAAAAAATTGCCTTTTATTCCAATGCCGTGGAAAACCCTCTTCAACAAGAACTTGCAGATGAGATAGGGGAACAATCCTGTTTACACGAATATCAACTATTCTTGTGCAGTTCGGGCGCTGAAGCTAATGAAAACGCACTAAAGCTGGCCTCCTTTCAAAACGGTAAAAAAAGAGTGGTGGCCTTTAAAAATGCATTTCATGGCAGAACCTCAGCAGCCGTTGCCGCAACTGACAATCTCAATATAAATGCACCCCTAAATCAGCAGCAAGAGGTTACATTTATTCCTTTTAATAATGTACAGGCATTGGAAAAAGAATTGCAAAAAGGAGATGTATGCGCTGTAATTTTCGAACCTATTCAAGGTGTGGGCGGTCTCGATCAGCCTAAAGAAGATTTCGTATTAAAAATGGAACAATTGTGCTATCAATATGATACTGCTCTTATCGCAGATGAAGTGCAATCGGGATTTTCCAGATCTGGGACCTTTTTTGCTTTTCAAAATAACAATATCAAACCCCATGTTATTACCATGGCTAAAGGAATGGGTAATGGTTTCCCCATTGGTGGGATTTTGGTCCACCCCGATATCAAACCAAAATACGGGATGTTGGGAACCACCTTCGGAGGGAATCACCTGGCCTGTACTGCATCATTAGCGGTTTTAGAAGTCCTAAAAAAAGAGAAGCTTCAAAAACATGCTAAAGAAATGGAAGCTTATTTCAGAGACAGAGCAGAAAAAATAAAAGGAGTGAAAATCAAAGGCAGAGGGCTCATGCTTGGACTGGAATTTGACTTTGAAGTAGGACCCTTGAGAAAAAGGCTTATATATGAAAAACATATATTTACAGGAGGTAGCAGCAATAAAAAAGTTTTAAGAATCCTACCACCTTTGACTGTACAAAAAGTACATTTTGATCAACTTTTTGATGCATTAGAAGATTTATTATGAAGCATTTTATCACCTTAGCGGATTTACCCAATTTTGAACAGACCCTTGATTTGGCAATGGATTTAAAAAAGAATCCCAAACAATCCAATGGTTTGGGCAAAGGCAAAACCTTGGGCATGTTGTTCTTTAACCCCAGTTTAAGAACACGACTTAGCACGCAAAAAGCAGCGCAAAACTTGGGACTCCCCACCATGGTCATGAATTTTAGTCAAGAATCATGGGCCTTGGAATTTGAAGATGGCACTAAAATGAGTGGATTGAGATCTGAACATGTAAAGGAAGCCGCTAATGTGGTTTCCCAATACTGTGACATGGTTGCCATAAGGGCTTTTGCTTCCTTGTCAGATAAAGAAAAAGACGAGGCTGAGATTGTATTAAGAAGCTTTACAAAATACGCATCGATTCCCATCATCAATATGGAAAGTGCTACTGCACACCCCTTGCAAGCTCTAGCAGATGCCATCACAATTGAGGAATTTAAACCCAACCACAAACCTAAAGTAGTATTGAGCTGGGCTCCTCATCCCAAAGCCCTTCCCCACGCGGTTGGGAATTCTTTTACCCAAATGATGAAAAATATGGCTGCTGATTTCGTTATTGCACATCCGGAAGGCTATTCCCTGAATCCAAAAATTACTGAAGGGATAGAATGCACCACCGACCAAGAAAAAGCCTTGGAAGATGCTGACTTTGTATATACCAAAAACTGGTGCTCCTATGATTATTATGGACAAATCCTCAGAACAGATGATCAATGGATGATCACACCCGAAAAAATGCAACTGACCAACAGTGGAAAATTTATGCATTGCCTACCCATCAGAAGGAATATTGTTGCAGCCGATGGGGTTTTGGACAGTCCAAATTCATTGGTCATTCAACAATCCCAAAACAGGATCTATTCTGCACAAGCCGTATTAAAGCAACTATTGGAAAATGGATAAACTGGCGGTGATCAAAATAGGGGGGAATGTAATAGAAGATGCAGATATACTGCAATCCTTTTTGACAGACTTTGCCCAAATCCAAAGCACCAAAATTTTGGTTCATGGAGGGGGCAAAAAAGCGACAGCCATGGCTAATCAAATGGGGATACCTGTCCAAATGGTTGAGGGCAGAAGGATCACCGATACAAAGAACCTCGACATCATCACCATGCTATATGGCGGCAAAATCAACAAGAATATCGTAGCCCAATTACAAAATTTAGGATGCAATGCGCTGGGACTATCCGGGGCTGATGGTAATGCCATTCAGGCGGTTAAGAGACCTGTAAAAACAATCGACTATGGTTATGTGGGGGATGTCGTAGGTGTAAATACCGAATTATTTCAAATATTACTCAAAACCGGATATACCCCTGTTTGTTGCGCCATTACACACAACCAAAAAGGACAACTCCTTAATACCAATGCCGATACTATTGCCGCCACCTTGGCCCAGAGTTTATCGCAATATTTTGAAGTATTTTTGGGGTATTGTTTTGAAAAGCAAGGTGTTTTGGAAAATATCGATAACGACAGCAGTGTGATTGAAACAATCACCCCCAAAAAATATAAGAGTTTAAAAGCAGAGCAAGTAATTCACTCGGGCATGATCCCAAAGATCGACAACTGCTTTAACGCACTAAAAAATGGTGTTTCATCGGTTAAAATTGGAGCACCAAAAATGATAGCGGGAATTACCCCATACACATCTTTAAAATTAAAAGATGAATAAGCTAACTTCAGCAGCAATTGATTTATTGAGGGATTTGATCTCTATCCCCTCTTTTTCGCAAGAAGAAAACAAAACCGCTGACAGAATTGGAGAATGGTTTGACCAATATGGTATTTCTTATCAGAGGGTCGGTAACAATATTTGGGCGCGAAACGAAGCTTATGACCCAAAAAAACCAACCCTTTTACTCAATTCTCACCACGATACTGTTCAGCCCAACTCGGCTTATACCAATGATCCATTTGAACCCAAAATCGAGGATGGAAAGCTTTACGGTTTGGGCAGTAACGATGCGGGAGGGGCTTTGGTTTCTTTGATTGCTTTGTTTACCCACTACTATGCTTTCAAAAATCCAAAGTATAATTTGCTGATGGTAGCCAGTGCGGAGGAAGAAATTGCAGGAAACCAAAGTTTGAGAGGGCTTTTGACTAAACTGCCTAAAATCGATGTAGCCATAGTAGGAGAACCCACCGAAATGCATTTGGCAGTAGCCGAAAAAGGATTACTTGTTTTTGATGTTGTCATCAGAGGTACCCCCGGTCATGCAGCCCATCCCAACGATGACAATCCCATTATGAAACTTCCCAAAGTATTAGAATGGTTTCAAAACTTTTCGTTGGAAAAACAGTCCAAGTTTTTGGGGGATGTCAAAATTACCGTCACTCAAGTGAATGCGGGAAAAGAACACAATGTGGTTCCCGCTAGTGTTCATCTTGTGGTAGATGTAAGGGTCAACGACCAATACAGCAATCAAGAATTGGCACAAATACTCATAGAATCTGCCCCTTGCGAAATGACTCCACGATCTCTGTACCTCAATTCCTCCTCCATTGGAATGGAGCACGAATTGGTTCAAGCGGGAATAGCCTTGGGAAGAAAAACTTATGGTTCCCCTACCCTATCCGATCAGGCGGCATTGAAATGTCCTTCTCTAAAATTGGGTCCAGGACTGTCAACAAGGTCGCATTCGGCTAATGAATTTATCTTTGTTCATGAAATCGAAGAGGCGGTAAAAATTTATATTGAACTCTTGGGAAAAATACTTTAACGATGAAAATCTGGCAAAAAAATCAAGTCCTAGACGAAAAAATAGACCATTTTACAGTGGGCAAAGATCGGGAGTATGATCTATACCTGGCAGCATATGACTGCCAAGCCTCCATTGCTCATGCACAAATGTTGGCCAAAACTGGAGTGTTGACAGTGGAGGAGGCTGATCAACTTATCGGAGTATTAAAGGATTTAAAAAGTAAGGCCGATAAAGGAAATTTTATCATCGAAGCTGAATTTGAGGACATACATTCTAAAATCGAATATGTATTGATTCAAAAACTTGGCGATTTGGGAAAAAAAATACATACCGCCAGATCTCGAAACGATCAGGTGTTGGTTGCTCTTCATTTGTATCTCAAGGAAGAGATTAAAACTATTAAAGGGTTAACCCTCAATTTTTTTAATTTATTAATGGATCTGGCCGATCAACATAAGGATCATTTTTTACCGGGTTATACCCATTTTCAAGTGGCCATGCCCTCCTCATTTGGACTTTGGTTTTCGGCTTATGCCGAAAGTCTGATCGATGATGTGATCTTACTCAATGCTGCCCATCAAATTGTGGATCAAAACCCATTGGGCAGTGCTGCAGGGTTTGGAAGTTCCTTTCCGATTGACAGGAGAGCCACTACCGAAAGTTTAAACTTTTCCGATTTAAAATATAATGTGATTGCAGCTCAGATGAGCAGGGGTAAGGCCGAAAAGACAACCGCTACTGCTATTGCTGCTTTGGCAGCTACCCTTTCCAAAATGTCAATGGATATCTGTCTCTACATGGGACAGGAACACAATTTTATCAGTTTTCCGGAAGAGTTGACCACAGGTTCAAGTATCATGCCGCACAAGAAAAACCCCGACGTTTTTGAACTAATCCGTGGGAAATGTAACCTGCTTCAGGGACTGCCTAATCAATTGGCTTTGCTGATGACCAATTTGCCTTCTGGTTACCACCGAGAGATGCAGCTCGCTAAAGGGCCGGTCATCGAAGCTATCAATGAACTAAAATCTTGTTTGGATCTTTTTGTTTTCACTCTCCAGAAGATAAGCGTTAAAGAAAATATTTTGGATGACCCAAAATATCAGTATGTTTTTAGTGTCGACACCTTAAACGAATGGGTAAAGCAGGGAATACCTTTTAGAGATGCCTATAAAAAGATGGGAAATGACATCGCAAAGCAGAAGTACATACCCAAAAAAACATTGGATCATACTCATCTAGGAAGCTTGGGGAATTTAGCACTCCAAGAAATTGATCTGAAAATGAAAAAGGCAATGGGATAAAATATCCTTATGACACTAATATGGTTGGGATCTTATTGAGTTAACTCATCCAAAATTTCCAATCATATATGCAGGGGTCGGTTTTCCGAAGCCGCTAATGCTGCTTCTTTAACTGCTTCAGCATAGGTAGGATGTGAATGACTCATCCGCGCAATATCCTCAGCAGAGGCACGAAATTCCATGGCAACAACAGCCTCAGCGATCAAATCGGCTACACGGGCTCCAATCATGTGTACCCCCAGTACCTCATCGGTTTGGGCATCGGCCAAAATTTTGATAAAACCATCGGTATCTCCACTGGCTCGCGAACGACCTAAAGCACGCATGGGAAACTGTCCACTTTTGTAATTTACCCCGCCCGATTTAAGTTCTTCTTCAGTTTTGCCTACGGCTGCCACTTCGGGCCAAGTGTAGATTACATTGGGAATGAGATTATAGTCAATATGGGGTTGTTGTCCTGCCAGGATTTCAGCGACCATCACACCCTCCTCCTCTGCTTTGTGGGCTAACATTGCACCGCGAACCACATCACCGATGGCGTAAATGTTAGAAGCAGAGGTTTGGAGATTGTTATTGACTTCTATTTCCCCCCGTTCAGTGATTTTTACCCCCGCCGCTTCAGCGTTTAATCCACTTGTGAAGGGTTTTCTACCCACAGAAACCAGGCAGTAATCTCCCTCAAAAGTTACTTCCTCCCCTTTTTTATCTGAGGCCGTTACGGTAACCGAATCTCCATTGCGCTCCACCTTGTTGACTTGATGGGAGAGATAAAACTTTATTTTTTGCTTTTTCATCACCTTGGTCAATTCACGAGACAAAGCACTGTCCATGACTGGAGTAATGCGGTCTGCATACTCAATTACAGAGACCTCTGCCCCAAGTCTTTTATAAACCTGACCCAACTCCAAACCAATAACACCTCCACCGATAACGATCATGTGTTTGGGAATTTCCTTTAGCTCAAGCGCCTCGGTAGAAGTGATGACGCGTTCTTTGTCAATATTAATGAAGGGCAAGCTCGCAGGTTTGGAACCTGTAGCAATGATGATATTTTTGGCCTTAATATCCTCTGTCTTTTCTCCCCCGACCTGAATGGTAGCAGCATCCTTAAAAGAACCCAAGCCGTTAAAAACGGTTACTTTATTCTTGTCCATCAAAAAATCAATGCCTTTGGTAGTTTGTTCGACTACGGCGGCTTTTCGGGCAACCATTTTTTCTAGATTTACCTTCACCTGCCCGGGAATTTCAATCCCATGTTCTTCAAAATGCTTTACAGCATCCTCATAGTGGTGAGAAGAATCCAGTAATGACTTAGAGGGAATACAGCCCACATTAAGGCACGTTCCCCCTAAAGTGTTGTATTTTTCTATCAGTGCGGTTTTCATTCCCAACTGGGCACAACGAATGGCAGCTACATATCCTCCAGGGCCAGATCCAATTACGGCAACATCAAATGATCGCATAGTTTAAATTTTGATTTACAATCAAAAATACAAATGTTTACAGTCTTAAAATAGCTTTTTTAAACGAATCGATTTATTTAATTTTTAAATTAAAAACTAATCTATCTTAAAGTGAATTATGATTCAACTATTGATATTTAATATAATATCCTAAATATAAAGTTTTTAAAAATGTTTTAAATTGTAAAATATTTTCAAGAATTTGAAAACCCCGAAATTATCCCTATCGGCCGCTTTACTTCCCTTGATCACTTTGGTCTTACTTTTGACTTATAATGTTACTGTTTTTGGTGATAATGCACTGAGTGGTTCCAACCAATTTATTCTTTTGTTAGGGGGAGTTGTAGCGGGCTTGGTAGGTATCCAAAATAAAGTCACTTACGGGCAAATGTTGGATAAGGTTGGTGAAAACTTACAATCGGTCACGGGCCCCATTTTGATTTTACTTTTGGTGGGGGCCTTGGCCGGGACATGGCTGTTGAGTGGTATCATTCCCGCAATGATCGATTATGGTTTACAAATCGCCAACCCTCGTTTTTTCTTGCCCGCATGTGTATTGATATCGGCCTTGGTCTCTTTGGCCACAGGGAGCAGTTGGTCCACCTCTGCGACCATTGGGATCGCCTTAATCGGTATTGGTAAGGCTTTGGACTTGCCTGTAGGCATGGTAGCAGGTGCTGTGATTTCCGGTGCCTATTTTGGAGATAAACTCTCCCCCTTGAGTGATACCACCAACTTGGCTCCTGCCATGGCTGGAAGTGAGCTCTTTACCCATATCCGTTATATGCTTTATACGACCTTGCCCAGTATTGTGATTAGCCTTTTGTTGTTTATTGTTTTGGGATGGGGTTTTTCAAGTTCAGGGGAAGTAGATACTTCCCTGCTAAGTGAATCCATTAGAAAAAAATTTAATATTAGTCCCAGTTTATTTTTGGTGCCTCTTATAGTTATCATAATGATTGTCAAAAAAACTCCACCGCTTTTGGCCCTCTTTGTTGGAACACTTTTAGGAGGTCTTTTTGCACTGGTTTTTCAACCTCAATTGCTAATGGATTTGTCCGAAAGTTCGGTATTGAATTTTAAAACCATTTATAAAAGTATTTTTAATGCGATTACTGTCGATACTCAGATAGAAACCAATGATCCTCTTTTGAATGAATTGTTTTCATCGGGAGGAATGCAAGGTATGTTAGGTACGGTTTGGTTGATTATTTGTGCTATGTTTTTTGGTGGGGTGATGGACGCAATCGGAGCCTTACAGGCTATCAGTAATGCTTTTTTAAAATGGGCTAAAACCACTTTTCAACTCGTTGCTGGTACAGCGGGATCCAGTCTGACAGTCAATCTTACCGCTTCAGATCAATACCTGGCAATTGTGGTACCTGGAAAGATGTTTGCACAAGCCTACCGAGATCGAGAGCTGGCTCCCGAGAATCTGAGCAGAACACTTGAGGATGCAGGAACGGTAACCTCGGTATTGGTCCCGTGGAATACCTGTGGGGCATATCAATCGGGTGTATTGGGCGTAGGTGTAGCAGAATATTTTATCTATGCTTTTTTTAATTGGATTAGCCCTCTAATGACTTTGATTTATGCATATTTTAAAATACGGTTAAAAAAATTAAATGTTGATTGATATCCTGTCTGAAATGATTAGAAATTCTTATACTCACAAAGAAATAAATTATTATCTCTTGTAAATTTTACTCCAAATAAATTTAAATTTGAAAACTAAATATAAATTTTAAACCAAATACCTATGAATAATCATGCAAACGGAAATGGTGACATCGCTAAGTGCCCTTATTTAGGTGGGGTATTAAGAGAAAGCGCTGGGGGTGGTAAGGTTAACCGAGACTGGTGGCCCAACCAATTAAATCTAAATATTCTTCGTCAGCAGTCTTCTCTTTCTGATCCAATGGATCCGGATTTTAATTATGCGGAAGAATTTAAAAAACTCGATCTAGGAGATGTCAAAGAGGATTTACATGAACTGATGACCAATTCACAGGATTGGTGGCCTGCTGATTATGGACACTATGGACCATTCTTTATCCGTATGGCATGGCATGCAGCAGGTACATATAGAATTGCCGATGGACGTGGTGGTGCTGGAGCAGGTACTCTGCGTTTTGCACCACTGAATAGTTGGCCTGACAATGCCAACTTAGAAAAGGCAAGACTACTTTTGTGGCCAATAAAGCAAAAGTATGGAAAAAAGCTTTCTTGGGCAGACTTAATGGTATTGACAGGTAATGTTGCAATGGAGTCCATGGGATTTAAAACATTTGGATTTGGAGGAGGTCGTGCAGATGTCTGGGAGCCTGAAGAAGACATCTATTGGGGTCAGGAGGCAGAATGGCTTGGAGACAAAAGATATACGGGAGATCGAGAGCTGGAAAACCCTTTGGGAGCAGTACAAATGGGACTGATCTATGTTAATCCTGAGGGTCCCAATGGAAATCCCGACCCACTAAAATCTGCAATTGATATTCGTGAAACCTTTGGTCGAATGGCAATGAATGATTACGAAACAGTAGCTTTGATTGCCGGTGGACACACCTTCGGGAAAACACACGGAGCCGCCGATGCAGATCAGTACGTAGAGGCTGAACCTGCCGGAGCCCGAATTGAGCAAATGAGCATGGGTTGGAAGAACAACTACGGCTCCGGAAAAGGGGAACACACCATCACAAGTGGTCTAGAGGGTGCGTGGACAACCACACCCACAAGATGGAGTAACAATTACTTTGAAAACCTTTTTGGTTATGATTGGGAATTGACAAAAAGTCCTGGAGGGGCACAACAGTGGACACCAAAAGGTGGTGCTGGTGCCGGTACAGTTCCGGACGCACACAACTCAGACAAATCGCATGCTCCAATGATGTTGACAACGGATATAGCTTTACGTATGGATCCCATTTATGAACCCATATCGAGACATTTTTATGAAAATCCCAGCGAGTTTGCCGATGCTTTTGCCAGGGCATGGTTCAAGTTAACCCACAGAGATATGGGGCCTATTGATAGGTATTTGGGGTCAGAAGTTCCCAAGGAAACTTTGATTTGGCAAGACCCTGTCCCTAAAGTTGATCACGTATTGATTGATGAAAAAGATGAAACTACCTTAAAAGCTAAAATTTTAAAATCTGGCTTAAGTGTTTCTCAGTTAGTTAGTGCAGCATGGGCTTCTGCATCTACTTTTAGAAACTCTGACAAACGCGGTGGCGCTAATGGAGCAAGAGTTAGTTTATCTCCCCAGAAATACTGGGATGTCAATCAACCAATTCAACTGGGAAAAGTTTTGGATGTATTAACAGATATCAAAAATAAATTTAATGCTACAAGCCAAGGTAAAAAAGTTTCATTAGCAGACTTGATCGTTTTGGCTGGAAGTGCAGGAATTGAAAAAGCCGCTTCAGATGCAGGACATCAGGTTAAAGTTCCTTTTACTGCCGGACGAACAGATGCTACACAAGATCAAACCGATGTTGAATCTTTCTCTGTACTTGAGCCTTTGGCAGATGGTTTTAGAAATTATACTAAAAAGGACTACGATATAGGGGCTGAAAAATTATTGGTTGACAAAGCGCAATTGATGGCCTTGACAGCCCCCGAGATGACTGCACTGGTGGGAGGAATGCGTGTGTTGAATACTAACTTTGGAAATTCCAAACACGGTGTTTTGACCCATCGTCCCGAAACACTAACCAATGATTTTTTTGTTAATTTACTTGACATGAATACTACTTGGGTGGCTACAAACGAAAGCGAAAGTGAATTTGAATGCCTTGACTTGACTACTGGTGAAATCAAATGGACAGGCACACGAGTGGACTTAATATTTGGTTCCAATAGTGAGTTGCGTGCTATTTCTGAAGTTTACGGCTGTACCGATGGTGAGGAAAAATTTATCAAAGATTTTGTGGCCGCTTGGAGTAAAGTAATGCACCTAGATCGTTTTGATTTGGAATAAGTCTGTCTGAATACTTCGTAATGGTATAACCCCGATCACTTATTGCATCGGGGTTTTTTTAGTCCAATGATTTCGGATGAATTTGTATTTTTGTTTAATAAGCATTATTAATGACCAGAAAGCGTTCCCAACAACCCATATTTTCGGAAGAAAAAAAACAACACATCAGAAAAAGACAAATTCTTTTGGGAAGTTTTTTCCTGTTGTTAGGGTTTTTGATGACTGTTTCATTTATTTCTTTTTTATTCCACCACCAATCAGATCAAAGCACCATAGAATTATTTTTTGACAAAAAGGTTCAGTCACAAAATATTTTAAATAAAATTGGAGCCCTGATAAGTCACTTTTTTGTCTATCAATTATTTGGAATATCTGTTTTTATACTCCCATATCTACTTTGCTATTGGGGTTATTTACTTTTTTTTGATCGTGTTAAAAAAGATCTAATTATCCACTGTAGTTGGGCAATGCTTTATTTGATTTGTTTGTCTGTATTTTTCGGATTTTACCACATTGATTCTCCTTTATTAGGTGGGTTGGTTGGCTACGAAATTAATAGTTTTCTTGTAGCATATCTTGGAAAAGTTGGTGTATCAGGTTTTCTCATTTTTATATTGATTGCCATATTAGTAATCCAATGGAAATTCACTCCAGAAAAAGCCATATTGTTTTTTAGATCCATTGTTAAAAAGGAAGAGACAACCCATGAAGTTGGTATCGAAAATAGCTTAGATTTAGAAATCGATGATTTTATTGAAGAGACCGATCAAGATATTGACATAAACCAAGTCGACCCCGTTGAGGTTGAAAAATCAACATCAGAAGATGAAATTACTATGGAGGTGGAAACTTATAAAGAAGAAGAAAGTTTGACTGACAATTTAGCTCAATCTTTAGTTGAGAAACATGGTTTTTTCGATCCAAAATTGGAATTGAGTAAGTACCGTTTTCCCAATCATGACCTACTAAAAGATTACGGAGAAAATTCAATCACCATCGATCAAGAGGAACTGGAATTGAATAAAAATAAAATTGTTGAAACTTTAAAAAATTATAACATTGGTATCTCAAAAATTAAAGCAACAGTTGGACCTACGGTAACACTTTATGAGATAGTTCCAGAGGCGGGAATTAGGATCTCCAAAATCAAAAATTTAGAGGATGACATCGCTCTTTCACTCTCCGCATTAGGGATAAGAATAATCGCTCCCATTCCTGGAAAGGGAACCATAGGAATTGAAGTCCCCAACCAGAAACCAAGTATAGTTTCAATGCGCTCTGTTATCACCTCTAACAAATTTCAAACGGCTGAAATGGAGTTACCTTTAGCCTTGGGTAAAAACATCAGTAACGAAACTTTTGTTGTGGATTTGACCAAAATGCCACACTTGCTAATGGCTGGGGCAACAGGTCAAGGAAAATCGGTAGGATTAAATGCTGTTCTTACCTCATTGCTATACAAAAAACATCCAGCTGAAATCAAATTCGTTTTGGTCGATCCCAAAAAAGTAGAGCTTAATATATACAGTAAAATTGAGCGTCATTACTTGGCCAAATTACCCAATACGGAAGAAGCCATTATTACAGATAATACTAAAGTTATACATACACTGAATTCACTATGTATAGAAATGGACAATAGATACGAATTGCTCAAAAATGGAATCTGTCGTAACCTAAAGGAATATAATCAAAAGTATCGAGAGCGAAAATTAAATCCTGAGGACGGACATAACTTTTTACCTTACATTGTACTGGTAGTAGATGAGTTTGCCGACCTGATCATGACCGCAGGAAAAGAAGTTGAGACTCCTATTGCTCGATTGGCACAATTAGCGAGAGCTGTGGGGATTCACCTGATAATTGCCACCCAAAGGCCCTCAGTAAATGTCATTACTGGAATTATCAAAGCAAACTTTCCCGCCAGAATTGCTTTTAGGGTGACATCAAAAATAGACTCACGTACCATCCTGGATTCAGGAGGGGCTGATCAATTGATTGGCCGTGGAGATATGCTCTACACGCAGGGTAACGACTTGACTCGAATTCAATGTGCTTTTGTAGACACACCAGAAGTTCAAAAGATTTCAGATTATATTGGATCGCAAATGGGATACTCCAGCGCTTATGTTTTGCCCGAATACATTGAAGAAAATTCCAGTAGTTTGGACCTTGATCCCTCAGAAAGAGACGATCTCTTTAGAGAAGCTGCAGAGGTAATTGTTACAGCTCAACAGGGATCTGCATCTCTCCTGCAAAGAAAACTCAAACTTGGTTATAACAGGGCCGGAAGAATTATCGACCAGATGGAGGTTGCGGGAATTGTGGGGCCGTTTGAGGGAAGTAAGGCAAGACAAGTCCTGATATCCGATTTAAATGCACTTGATGTGTTTTTGAATAATGAAGATGTATAAATTTGCATTATGAAATTTAAAAATTACTTTTTGTTTTTATTTATCGGAAGTGTCATTACTGTTTGGACACAGACCCCTATCGAAGCACAAAATTTATTGGAATTAGCTTCCAAGCAAATGGAAAGTTATGAAAATATTGAATTCGAATTCAGTTATACACTTAACAACCGTACGGAGCAAATCAATCAGGAAAGTTCAGGGAAGGTAACTATAGCAGAGGATAAATATAAATTAAAGTTTCTTGACGGAATACAGCTTTTTGATGGAAAAGTATTATATACAATCGTTCCAGAAAATGAAGAAATAACCATTACCCAAGCTAATGATGATGAAGATTTTGGTATAAACCCCAAGGAATTATTAAAATTTCATAAAAAAGGATATGATTACCATTGGGACATTAGTCAAAGGGTAATGGGAAAAAACATTCAATTCGTAAAACTGATTCCAACTAAAGAAGATGGGGATATCGTTTCCTTGTTGTTAGGGATCGACACGCAAAAAAATCATTTATATAAATTAATTGAAGTGGGAGAAAATGGTACCGTTACCACACTTACCATTAATCAAATAAAAGTAGATGGTTCCCTTCCAGAAAATTTCTTCGTTTTTAACCAAGACGACTATCCCAATTATTATATCAACAATTAGAGCATTGAAAATACTTGATCGCTACATAATCATTCAGTATTTAATTCGCCTAATCAGTGTATTTGCTATCTGTATGTTAATTTTTGTGGTACAAACCTTTTGGTTATATATTGACGATCTCGCTGGAAAAGGTTTGGATTTCGAAACGATTTTTAAATTTTTGATTTACTTTGTCCCCAAGCTAATCCCCATCGTACTTCCCCTATCAATATTATTAGCCTCTTTAATGACTTTCGGGAGCCTTGCAGAAAATTATGAATTTGCTGCAATGAAATCGACCGGAATCTCACTAGTCCGTTGTATGACGGGTTTATTTTTTATTCATGTTGTAATCGGTATTGGAAGTTTTTACTTTTCCAATCATGTTATCCCATATGGAGAATTGAAATCCTATAATTTAAGAAGAAACCTGGCCAAGTTAAAACCGGCCATCGCCATCCGAGAAGGAATTTTTAATGATCTAGGACAAATGAGTATCAAAGTAAATCGCAAGTATGGAGAAAATAAAAGATTACTTGAAGATGTGATCATTCACGAAAAAACAAATGATTATAAAAATCGAATTGTCATAAAAGCCAAAAATGGAGAATTAAAAAGTAAAACTACTGATGCAACCCTTCAACTGGTTTTGTATGATGGAAATCGTTATGAAGAAATTGTAGGTAAAAATTATGAAGAGCGAATGAGGTTTCCTCATGCAAAAGTCCATTTCGAAGAATATGTTATGAATATTGACTTGTCTAAATTCAATAACGTAGATCTAAACGAAGAGAATTATACAACTACCTACAAAATGCAAAAAGTAAATCATTTAAAAAAAAGTATCGACACCTTGGAACGTGATTTTAGTAACCAGAGAAAAATATTTAGTGAAAACTTTAACAAAAAACACTACGGTAGCCAGATAAAATCAATGAAAAAAGAGTATAACTATTTTAAAGATTCACTTATAAATGCAAATATTCTCAATATCATTAAAGCAAATGATGATTGGAAAACCGATCAAATTCTTGAGACGTCTTTAGGTGATGTCAGGGGAATTTTGAGAATTTTGGAGAATAAAAAGCGAAACTTTTTTGTATTTCAGAAATTAATCAACTTACACAAAATGATCATGCTTGACAAATTCACTTTAATTTTCTCATGTATCTTTCTATTCTTGATCGGAGCTTCTCTGGGGGCAATCATTAAAAAAGGTGGATTGGGATTACCTCTGGTGTTATCTGTATTAATTTTTCTATCCTATCATTATATTGGAATCTTTGCAAAGAATGCTGCAGAGGACAACAGTATCAATCCGGTTTTAGCCAGTTGTTTATCTTCAATAGTTTTGGCTCCTTTTGCTTTTTATTTGACAAAAAGAGCTTCATTTGACGAGGGATTTGTCAATTTGGATTTTATAATGGTTCCTATTCAAAAAATGTATTCCAAACATTTCGGGTCAAAATCATAAAACATCTATGCCAAAAATAATACTCAATACAATAGAGGAGGCAATTGCATCCATTAAAAGGGGAGAAATCATCATAGTAGTTGATGATGAAGACCGAGAGAATGAAGGGGATTTTGTTGCGGCTGCTGAGGTAATTACTCCGGAAAAAATCAATTTTATGGCCACCAATGGTAGAGGGTTAATTTGTACACCGCTGACCGAAAAAAAATGTAAAAAATTAAAATTGGATCGAATGGTAAGTTCTACTTCAGATCCTATGGAAACAGCTTTTACAGTTTCAGTAGACTTTCGTGGTAATGACGTGACAACAGGTATTTCTGCTGAGGATCGCTCTAAAACTATTCGTGCATTGATCGATAAAAAAACCAGAGCTATAGACCTGACTCGTCCGGGTCACGTATTTCCTTTAATTGCCAAGCAAGGTGGGGTTTTACGTCGCACTGGACATACAGAAGCCGCCATTGACTTTGCACGTTTAGCAGGATTCGAACCTGCTGGGGTAATCGTTGAGATTATGAATAATGACGGATCCATGGCTCGACTTCCGGAACTGTTAAAAGTTGCTCAAAAATTTGATCTTAAAATTGTCTCAATTGAAGACTTGGTCGCATATCGGATGCAACACGATAGTTTGATTGAAAAAAAGAGTGATTTTAAAGTAGAAACTCGTTTTGGGCAATTCCGATTAAGAGCCTACCAACAAACGACGAATCAACAAATTCATTTGGCACTTACCAAAGGGAGTTGGGAAGAAAACGAAGCAGTTTTAACCCGTATCAATTCTTTGAGAATCAGCAATGATGTTTTAAGCATGTTGACAGGAGAAATCACCAAAGGGTTGGATGATATTTTTTCTCTCATCAACCAAGCTGATAAAGGTGCGGTTATTTTTATCAACCAACAACAATCCTCAGAAAATTTGTTATCGAGAATCAAAACGCTAAAGGGTATGCAACAAAAAGGGGAGGTTGACAAAGCACCCCCAATATTGATGGACAGTAGGGATTTTGGAATCGGAGCGCAAATTTTACATAATCTTAAAATCAAAAATCTGAACTTAATTAGTAATTCTAGTAAAATGCCCAGAGTAGGTATTACGGGGTATGGTTTAAAAATAGTGGGGCATGTCAATTATTAATTTTCACAAATTACTGTCTGATATTTTGTCTGAAAATCAATGGGTTGGAAATCAATTAATATTATATTTGCACACCAAGGAGAAATGGCAGAGTGGTCGAATGCGGCAGTCTTGAAAACTGTTGAGGGTCATACCTCCGGGGGTTCGAATCCCTCTTTCTCCGCCAAATAACTTTTTAAAAGCCCCTTTAAACATTAGGGGTTTATTTTTTTGGGTACGTTTTTGGGTGCGGTTTAACTAAAAGTTAGCTGTTTTTGGAGCTTCATAAGGCAGTTAATTGCAGAGTATGACATCCTAAGATAACTCCACAGCCTATTGCTTGTTTATTTAAATTTTAAAAAAACATTGTTTTTTCTGGTAAAAATATCTAATGAAACTAAATAGAATAAAAAAACCCTGCAAATTGCAGGGTTTTTTAACTGAAAAAATATTAATTATTTAGTATCCCAAAAGATTGAAGTCTGTTGAGTATCATTACCACCGTTTGCGGCTTTAACATTAGCTCCATTAATAGTCTGTTCTGACTGAGGATATGTATATCTCTTAGGAACAGGTAGATCTAAAGTACCAGCATTTGGTAGAGCTGGTGAATCAAATAATCTGTAAACGGTCCATCCTTCAAACCCTCTGTTATACATTGCAATCCAAAATTGCTTGGCAATTTTTTCATGGTCAGTACCAGGTGCAGTTGCGAATGCAACGTTATCTTGAGCCAAATATGCAGTAGTGTGGTCACTTGAAACCCCCCACTCAGACATACTTGCAGTTATTCCATTCTCATAATGCTGAGCAGCAGTACCTCCAACAGAAAAGCCTCTTCTAGCTGCCTCTGCAAGAATAAAACTCATTTCAGCATAATCCATCAATACACCCCTAAAATCTGCGGCATAAAGAGTTTGCGAAATGTGAGAATTATCGTTGAAAGGTGTAGACACTCCATAAGGACCACCCTGATAGGCACCATTAATTAATGAAGTAGGATCAAAAAACTTATCTGATCTTGGATCACTTAGATCATTCATTACGTTAACAAATGTGTCAGCAGGAATGAAATCCTGTCTTCCTGATTGAACAAGATCTTCCCAAAGTGGGTTTGTGTTAGGAGGGGAACTCTCAAACTGAAAATAAGCATTATCAGCGTTAGAGGATATTCCGCTTGCATAATTTGATTCTATCAAACTTTTAGCAGTAGCTTCATTTTGATCAACTAATCTGGAGCCCAATTTAACCAACAATGAGTGACCAAATTTTTTCCAGTGGGCTACTGAACCTGAGAAAATTAAGTCATCAGATGTGTAGCCTGTGCCTGACCCAGACAGTCCACTAACCGCAGCTTGAGCACGTGAAATTAAGTCAGCATAGATAGTTGCGTCATCGTCATATGCTGGAGCTAAGTTTGGTGTCTCAGCACCTGCTTTTAATGCTTCAGAATAAGGAACATCACCGAATGCATCAACAAGCATCTGATAGGCATAAACTGATAGAAGCTCAATTTGAGCAATCTTAACAGCGTCCGAAACTAAATTTTTTGCATTATCCAAATCACCAAGGACGTCCCTGTAAAACTCAGAGAACATATAATCGGGAATGCTTCTGTTTTGCATTTCATAGTTAGCTTCATCGGTATATTGGGTTTGTGTCCAATATTGAGCGTAAAGTCTAAAGTTGTTCACATTTACGTTAGTAGACTCTACAAAATCAATCAAACTATTTGTAGCTGATACAAATAATTGGGTATCTGAAACCTCTGCGGGGGCATTAGGATTTTTATTTAAACCCTCATAGTCTTCGTCAGAGGAGCAACTCACTGTTAAAGCAAGCGCGAAAGTAAGAAATATGAATTTTTTCATTTTAAATTGATATTTTGAATTCATTTTAGAAATTAAACCTGACATTTAAACCATAAGTTTTAACCGCAGGGAAAGCACCCGTTTGATATCCTTGACGATTGCCAGCGCCCAGTCCTGCTTCAGGATCTGTGTAAGGGGAATTTTTTGCGATTATCCACAAGTTTCGTCCCACAAATGCTACAGATGCACTTGTAAATGGAGTTTCTGCTAGAACACTTTCTGGGAAAGTATATCCTAATTTTAATTCTCTTAGCTTAGCAAATGAAGCGTCATGAACATGCATCTCATGAGGAGCTCCGATTGAGGTCCAACCTTCAGGGTTTGCATAAAAGTCGTATCTACTCATTACATCAGTGTTTTGAGTACCAGCAACGTTTGCTACACCATCTGTTATCACTGCATTGTCGGGTAAAATAACTCCGTCTAGTCTTAATCCACCACCATTTGGAATGGTCAGTCTCATATCGTTACCCTTGTGGTTAAGTCCAACGGATCTGTCATAGGCCCCTGTTCCAAAACCATACCAGGTGTCAAGTGAGAAGAAGTCTCCTCCCTGCTGTATATCTATTAAAAAGCTTAAATCAAAGTTTTTATATGTAAAAGTATTTCTAACACTTCCAGTCCAATCTGGATTAATATCTCCAATAACGTTATCAGAATT
>TARA_B100000963_G_scaffold60448_1_pt1 | contig 51025 bp, 52 predicted proteins | sample TARA_B100000963 | Tara Oceans TARA_B100000963 (sample SAMEA2622097) | marine metagenome | biome: marine biome (ENVO:00000447); feature: surface water layer (ENVO:00002042); material: "saline water (ENVO:00002010), including plankton (ENVO:xxxxxxxx)" | depth 5 m | reverse complement strand
ATGCCATCAGGTAAAGTAAAATGGTTTAACGCCAAAAAAGGTTATGGTTTTATTACTGACGATGAAACTCAAAAAGATATTTTTCTTCATGTGTCATCTTTAGAGCAGTCAAAACTAAGAGTTTTGAAGGAAGAGCAAAAAATTATTTACGATATTAAAGAAGAAAAAGATAAACTTCAGGCAATTAACATCAAGAAAAAATAATTTACCGCGGGGTGGAGCAGTCTGGTAGCTCGTCAGGCTCATAACCTGAAGGTCGTAGGTTCAAATCCTACCCCCGCAACCAACATGACTAATTCTATTAGAAACATAACCATAATTGCACACGTTGATCATGGAAAAACAACATTGATCGATAGTTTAATGAAACAAAGTGGTACTTTTAGAGAAAATGAAAATGTTGAAGAACGGATAATGGATTCTGGTGAATTAGAAAAAGAGAGAGGAATTACAATCTTAGCAAAACCAACTTCGATCAACTGGAAAAATTCAAGAATTAATATTATAGATACACCTGGCCATAGAGATTTTGCTGCAGAGGTTGAAAGAGTTTTGCATATGGCAGATGGTGCTTTGTTATTAATTGACTCTTCTGAAGGAGTAATGCCACAAACTAAATTTGTATTATCTAAAGCTTTAAAACAAGGTTTAAAACCAATCGTTGTCATTAATAAATTAGACAAACCAGATCAAAGAGCTAACGAGGTATTAAATGAAACTTTTGATTTATTCGTTAGTCTTGATGCTAATGAGGATCAACTAGATTTTCCAGTTCTATACGCTAGTGGTAGGTCTGGTTGGGCTACAAAAGAAATTGAAGGGCCCAAAGAAAATTTACAACCACTATTAAATTTAATAATTGATCATGTTCAACCTTCAACTTTTGATAAAACTAAACCATTTGCTATGCTTTCTACACTTCTTTATGCTGATAGTTTTTTAGGCAGAAGTTTAGTAGGAAGGATTGCTCAAGGTACACCTAAAGCAAATCAACAAATTAAAGCGATTAATCTGAAAGGGGAAAAAGTTGACGAAGGGAGATTGACAAAAATTTTCAGATACGAAGGTACTAAAAGAGTGGCTATAGATGAAGGAGAGGCTGGAGATATAGTTATAATTGCAGGATTGGAAAAGGCAAATGTCGCTGATACTATTTGTAACTTAGAAGTTAATGAGCCTATCGATGCGACTCCAATAGATCCACCTACAATGTCAATTACAATAACAGTAAACAACTCTCCATTAGCAGGGACTGAAGGAAAAAAGTTAACAAGCACTCAAATTCGAGATCGTCTTATTCTAGAAGCAGAAAATAACGTAGGCATAAATTTTGAAGAAAATGAAGATAAAGATGCATTTGTCATTAGCGGAAGAGGAGAACTAATGTTAGAAATTCTTTTAACCCAGATGAGAAGAGAGGGATTTGAAATGACAGTAAGCCCTCCAAAAGTTTTAATTAAAAAAGATGATAAAGGAAATAAACTTGAACCAATTGAAGAAATAACAATGGATTTAGACGAGGAGTTTGCCTCAAAAATAATTGACTCGATGAATAGAAGAAAAGGAAAGTTAGTTGATTTAAAAGATACTGGTAAAGATAAAAAAAGGTTAATTTTTCATGCTCCAACAAGAGGCTTAATGGGTTATACAAGTAGATTCTTAACTTTAACTAAAGGTACTGGTGTAATTAATAGAATATTTCACTCTTACGGAAAATATACAGGAGATATGGAAGGGAGAAGGAACGGTGCATTAATTTCTATTGAGAATGGTAAAGCAGTTGCGTTTGCAATTTTTAACTTACAGGCTCGTGGAGAAATGTTTGTTACGCATAATGATCCAGTTTATGAAGGTATGATAGTTGGACTTTCATCTAAGAGCGGTGATCTTGAAATTAATGTTCTAAAAGGTAAGAAATTAACAAATATGAGAACACAAAATACTGATGAAAATGTTGTTCTAACACCTGTAAGAAAGATGGCGATAGCTGAACAATTAAGTATTCTTAATACTGATGAAGCATTAGAAATAACTCCTAAATCTTGTCGATTGAGGAAGTTAATCTTAGATCCTCATGAGAGAAAAAGGCGGTCTAGGGCAAGTGCTTCGTAAATACTAAATTCTGCAAGTTTGGCTAAAACTTTAAAGTTGCAAGTTCAAAACCTGCATTCAACACAAATAAATATAATATTTAAATTTAGGTATTTTTAACATCTAATTTGATATATTAAACATAACTAATGACAAAAAAAATTTCGTTTATTATTTTTAAAATAATTTATTTTTTAAGTTTTTTATTAGAAAAAATTTTTAAAAGAAATTTTTTAGACTATTTCAAAGAATTTTTAGAGGAAAAGTCTTATAAAATCATTTCAATTAATAATAAAAAGATTGTTTTTTTTACCCCAAATTCTATAACTAAATGGAGAGTAAAAACTTTTTTCACAAAAGAGCCTGAAACATTAGAATGGGTTGATGGATTTGATGACAATGAAAAAATTGTTTTTTGGGACGTAGGTGCTAATATTGGGTTGTACTCGATTTATGCCGCTTTAAAATTTAATAATATTGATATCACCGCTTTCGAACCTTCAACTAGTAATCTCAGAATACTAAGTAGAAACATCTCTGAAAATAATCTAAGTGATAAAATAAAAATAAATCAGCTTCCTTTAACTGATAAAAATAATAAATTTTTGGAAATGCAAGAAAGTGAGTTTATTGAGGGATACTCAATGAATACTTTCGGAGAAAATTTAGATTTTGAAGGTAATAGTTTTGTTTCAAAAAATAAATACAAAATTCTTGGAACTTCTATGGATTATCTGATTGAAAATAAAATATTAGAGATTCCTAACTACATAAAAATTGATGTGGATGGGATTGAACATCTGATCTTAAAGGGTGGAAGAACTTTTTTAAAAGATAAAAGAATTAAATCTGTTCAAGTTGAAATGAACGAGATATTTAAAGATCAATATGAAGAAGTAATGAACATCATGAAAATCTCTAATTTTAGACTTAAACATAAGGAACATAATGATGAGATGGAAAAAAGTTCAAAATTTAACAAAATTTATAATTTTGTCTTTTTAAAAAACTAATTTTAATTTCAAATAAAAAGTAATTAATGAGTAGGCAATTAAACCTTTCAAATTCCTATATTCAAAGTATCTGTGCAAATCTATTTTTTTATTACTAAAATATTTTTTATATTTTTCAGCTCCTAAACCAAAATCAAACTTTTTAATGTTGTTATCAATACACCATTTAATAATTTCAGTAATTAATATTTTTCCTGGCTTAAATCTATTGAATTTGTTTGAGGCTAGTAGGGGAATATAATAATAAAACGAATTTTTAAAAACAAATCCTAAACATTGAGCTATTGTTTCTTGATTGACTTTTAAACTCATTAAGTAAAAGTTGATTTTTTTTTCTTTTGTTAAATTATCAAAAACTTTGAGAAAATTTTTTGTGAAATTATTTTTAACACCTTTTTTTTCAAGTTGTCCCTTTTTTTTTAAAATGTGCTCTTTTAAGCCTAATATACCTTCTTTAGAGCTATCTACTTTAAAAATAACCTCTTCGTTCTCTTTTAATTTTTCAAATTTTAAAAGAGTCCTGTGAAGTTCATAAAAATGTTTTTTATCTTTATCTTTAATTTCATTTTTATAATCAGTAAAAGTTTTTGTTATTAATACATTATAAATCTGGGAGTACTTTGATGTGTTGAAGAATTTTACAAAAGGATTTTCATTATTTTCAATATTAGAAAGTTGTTTATTCAAAAATATTAGATCAAAATTACCAATATTCTTTAAAATTTGTTTCCATATATTTAAAAAGGAATTTTGATCAATTTTAAATTTTTCACTTTTTATAAAAATTGGATTACAAAAATCAGAAAAATCGGCACCTAACCACTGAAGAGTTCTTAGAAAATAAATTCGCTTTATCTCTAACGGCAAAATAGCAATTATTTTCTCACTTTTAAAAATAAAGACTATTCTAATTTGAGTATTACCAATTTTAATCAATTCTTTTAAAAATAATAATTCTTGAAAGAAAGATAATGAATATTCATTATCGTCAAACTTCCAATAGTTCTCACAATCTTTAAACGAATTAAAAATTTTATAAGAATACATATTTATTAATTTTTTTTTTTAATTTGAATTTAGAATTTAATATACCTGCTTTACTAGCTTTATTATTTTTTAGACAGTAGATTAAAAAAAATTTTTTGGTATTTAAATTTTTGATGAGAAGCAGTATTTTACTATAAAAACCCTTATTTCTAAATTTTGAAAGAGTAACAAAATCCCAAAGAAGTATTTTTTTATTTAAACTAATTCTTTTATTAATTTCGTCAATTTTCCAAGAAGCTCCATTATACATCCATCCCATACTGACGAATTTTTTTTTGTAAAATAACACGTAAAGTTTTTGATTTTTTTTTATTCTTTTTAATTTCTTTTCTTCGATTAAATAATTTTTTAATTCTTTATTTTTAACTTCTGAAGCTAATTTATAACTTTTTAGGCTGAAATTCTTAAATTTGATTTTATTATTATTTTTTTTGGACTCAAAAACATAAATAACTCTAAAAAATGAGCACAAGTAATTAAAAACTTTTTTAATAATCATTTAACTGAACCATATTAATTTTTTAAGATATATCTTAGGAACTATCAAAATAAAAATATTCTTAAAGCTTATGAGTAATCTATTTTGTTTCACAAAAAATGAAAAAGTTTTAAAAAAATTTGTATTGAATTTCTTTTCAATAAATTTTAGTTGAATTATTCTGCTTTTAAAATTTTTTTTTTCATCTAAAGATAATCTATTTTTATTTCTATTTAACCAATCTTGTAACTCTTGAATTTGTGTATTTTTATTAATGCTGGATAGATTGTTTTCATGAATTCTATAAGTAGCAATAGGTTGAGAAATATATTGAAATTTGTAATTTTTTGAGAGATTGATAAAAAAATCAAAATCTCCAATTATATTATATTTTTTGTTAAAAATGATTTTTGACTTTTTTAGAAATGATCTTTTAATCATTGTTGTTAAAATACCAACATCATAATTTTTTATTAGATTTTTATATATGTAGCCTGAACTGACTTTATAATTTATAAATTTTTTAATTTTGTTATTTTTTTCATTTTTTAAATATGAATTTCCATAAACTACTGCTGTTTCCTTATCTTTAAATAGCTTGAGTTGATTTTTAATTTTATCTTTTTCCCATAAATCATCTGCATCGATAAAGCATATAAATTTTCCTTTAACTTTTTTTATCGCTAAATTACGAGCTTCGTAAAGAGAAGTGTGTTTTTTTGATAAAAAATATCTTAAATTCTTAAATTTAAAAGAAAATACAATCTCTTTGCTACTGTCAGTTGACCTATTATCCCAAAATATTAATTCCCAATTTTTATGGGTCTGATTCTTTAAGCTTAAAAGTGCCTCTGCTAAAAATTTCTCACCATTATAGCAATTAAGTATTATGCTAACTAATTCTTGTTTGTTTTTCATATTTTAAGAAAATAGAATTATATTATATAAATAGTTGAAATGATTTTAAAAAATTTGAGAGAGAATACTGGTATTTTAATTCGATTTGACGATATTGCACCTAACATGAATTGGGAGATGATGGAGAAATGTGAAAAATTATTAAATCAATATAGTATAAAACCTGTGTTGGGCGTAATACCAAAAAATGAAGATAAAGAACTTTTAATTTATCCTAGAAGGGATGATTTTTGGAAAAAAGTAAAAGACTGGAAATCAAATAAGTGGTCTATTGCTATGCACGGTTATAATCACGTTTATGAAAAAGATACAAAAAAAAAAGACTACTTCAATCATGGTGGAAAATCCGAGTTTTTTGGGCAGGCCTATGAAATTCAATTGAATAAATTAAAAAACGGTCTGCAAATTTTTAGAGAAAATGACATAAAGATTGATACATTTTTTGCTCCAAATCACACATATGATTTAAACACGTTTGAAGCATTGAAAGCGGTAGGAATTTTTAAAGTTATTGATGGCTGTGGGCTTTTACCCTACTCATCAAATGATATTAAGTTCGTGCCACAATTATTTTATAAACTAATATTTTTGCCTTACGGTATCCAATCAACTCAAATACACGTGAATTATTGGAAAGATAAAGACTATGAAATTTTTGAAAACTTTATTGATAATAATTATAAAAAAATAATTAATCTTGAATACGCATTTTCAAAATTTAACGATAGTTTATTAAACAATATAATAAATTTTTTGCTAAGAAATACTTTGAGGCTTAAAAGATCTATATTTTAAATTTTGAATTTTGATTTTTTGCTATCTTTTAAAAAAGCTTTGACTGTATCAATAGTCATTAATTTATAACTTTTTCCAAATTTATCTATTTGATCTATCACTTTAGGTGGCATCGTAATTATATTACAATTAAGTTGTTTTGCTTGAGTATAATTATAAGCCTCCCTCGTACTTGCCCAAAGAATTTCTATATTTTTATATTTTTTCACTAAAGATATACTTTTTTTAAAAACTGGAATAGGGTCTTTGCCTTTATCAGCCATTCTACCAGCAAAGATTGATATTATTGATTTCGTTTCTTTATTTAAATTTTTAAATATTTTTCGAGTTTGCTCGTACGTATAAACAGCGGTAATATTTAATTTAACACCTTTATTACTCAATTCATTTATAACGGAGCCCATAAATTTACCTTTGGAGTTTACTACTGGAATTTTAACATAAACATTTTTTGCCCAAGAATTTATTTTATATGCTTGTTTTAACATTTCTGATGAGTTATCTGCAAAAACCTCAAAGGAAATTGGTTTTTTTTTGCATATTTTTAAAATTTTCATACAGTATTCTTTATAATTTTTTGCACCTGCAAGTCTCATAAGGCTTGGATTGGTTGTAAAACCGTCAACTGTAGATTTTAAATTAAATTTTTTTATTGTCTTATAATCTGCAATATCACAAAAAACTTTTGTTTTCATTAGTCTAAATTTTTAACAATATCTTCGGTCATTTTTTTTGCGTCGGCAAATAACATAAGAGTATTATCTCTATAAAATAACTCATTGTCTATACCAGCGTATCCAGGAGACAAACTTCTCTTCACAAATAAAACTGATTTACATTTTTCTACGTCCAGTACAGGCATACCAAAAATTGGACTTTTTGGATCTGTTTTGGCAACAGGATTTGTAACGTCATTTGCTCCGATTACAAAGGCAACATCTGAATTTGCAAAATCATTATTGATATCCTCTAATTCAAAAACTTCATCATAAGGAACATTGGCCTCTGCCAACAAAACATTCATATGACCTGGCATTCTACCAGCTACTGGGTGAATTGCGTATGTAACTTTAATATCATTTTTTTTTAATTTATCTACCATCTCCCTTAAAGCGTGTTGGGCTTGAGCTACAGCCATACCATAACCAGGCACTATAATAACAGATGAAGCATTTTTCATTAAGAAAGCTGCATCCTCTGCATTACCGCTTTTAACAGGTTTTTGGTCTTTCTTTTCTTTTGTATCATCTGAGGAATTATCTGCTCCAAAGCCACCGAGTATCACACTTACAAATGACCTATTCATAGCTTTACACATTATATATGAAAGTATAGCTCCAGAAGATCCAACAAGCGCTCCTGTTATAATCAAAGCAGTATTTTCTAATGTAAAACCTATTCCAGCTGCAGCCCATCCAGAGTAAGAGTTAAGCATTGAAATTACCACAGGCATATCTGCCCCACCAATAGGTATGATTAGTAAAACACCGACAAGAAATGAAAATAGAATTACTGTCCAAAAAATATTTGTAGACTGAGTTTTGCATAAATAAAAAATTAAAACGAAAATACCTATTCCAAGTATCAAATTTAAAATGTGTTGACCATAAAAGGTAATTGGAGCACCAGACATTATTCCCCTCAATTTTAAAAAAGCTATTATAGAACCTGAAAAAGTTATCGCACCTACTGCTGCTCCGATGGACATTTCAATTAAACTTGCTAATTTTATATCGCCTACATTTCCTAAATTAAAAGCTGTGGGATTTAAAAAAGCCGCTATTGCAACGAACACAGCTGCTAAACCAACTAAACTATGAAAACCTGCAACTAATTCTGGCATTGCAGTCATTGGAATTTTAAAAGCAATAAAAGCACCTATTGCTCCACCAATAACTAAAAATATTATTACATAAACTAATGATGATGAAAAATTACCAATTGATAGAAATGTCACGACAGTAGCAATTATCATTCCAGCAATTCCAAAGTAATTTCCTTGTCTAGACGTATCTGGTGATGATAGTCCCCTCAGTGCAAGAATGAATAATATTCCGGATACTAAATAAAAAACTGCTGCTAGATTAGCACTTATCATTTTTTCTTATCTTTCTTTTTTTTGTACATTTGAAGCATTCTTTGTGTCACCAAAAACCCTCCAAAAATATTTATCGCTGCTAAAATGATAGCTATAAATCCAAAAATACTAGAAGTATTAAAAACACTCTCGGAATTTCCAGCTAAGGCTGCGATAATAGCACCAACAATAATAACTGATGAAATGGCATTAGTAACTGACATCAGCGGAGTATGAAGAGAAGGAGTAACACTCCATACCACATAGTAACCAATAAATATCGATAGAATAAAAATACTTAATCTAAATATAAAGGGATCTATTTCCATAATTAAATTTTTTTAATTAATGATTTTTCTATTATTTCGTCATCTAAATTAATATTAAAATCTTTTTTCTCTTTACTATACAAGTTACGTATGAAACTAAATAAATTTTTAGCATATAAACTTGAAGCAGTTAATGGTAATCTATTCATCAAACTTTTAACACCTACTATTTTAATACCATCAACTAAATTAATCTTACCTGGTTCTGAAAATGCGGAGTTTCCTCCTTGTTCTGAAGCTAAATCGTAAACGATAGATCCTGGCTTCATAAGTTTAACTAAATCCTCTGTTAATATTCTTGGAGCAGGTTTACCAGGAATTAATGCAGTACATATTACTATGTCATTTTTTTTAAGCGCTTCTTTCATCATTTGAGCTTGTTTATTTTTATATTCTGCTGATACTTCTTTTGCGTACCCACCAGCAGTTTCCATATCTTCATTTTGTTCAACTGTTAAAAATTTTCCACCTAAACTTTCTACTTGCTCTTTTGATGCAGCTCTTACATCTGTTGCTGAAACTATCGCACCTAACCTTTTAGCAGTAGCAATAGCTTGTAAGCCCGCTACACCTGCTCCGATTACTAAAACTTTAGCTGCTGGAACAGTACCTGCAGCCGTCATCATCATAGGTACAGCTTTTTCAAATTCTGCAACACAATCAACTACTGCTCTGTATCCAGCTAAGTTAGATTGTGAAGATAAAACGTCCATTGATTGGGCTCGTGTAATTCTAGGTAATAATTCTAAAGAAAAAGGTTTAATATTTTTATTAATAATTTTATCAATTTGATTTTTATTTTTTGATGGATTAAGCATGCCAATTAAAATTGTATTAGTTTTCAAAATTCCTATTTCATCATCCAACGGACAATTAACTTTCGTAATCAGGTCACTAGACTCTAATACCTCTTTTGATGAAGATTTTATCTCAACTCCTATATCTTTATATTCATTATCGTTAATTCCTAGATGAATTGCATACCCTTTTTCAACACAAACTTTTAATCCAAGTCCGATAATATTTTTCGATGACTCAGGGGTTAATGAAACTCTTTTTTCTAATGTTGTATTTTCTTTAATTGAACCGACTATCATTATTAATTATTTTGATTTTAAAGTAACGTAATTGCTAATAATACCAATATTGCGATTACTGCAATCGTTCCCCATAGCACAAATTTGGTGAAGCCATTGTAAGTTTTTTTGAAATCGTTATTACTCATCTTTAGCTTAACCTTGACGAGCTTTAAATCTTGGATTTTTTTTATTAATCACGTAAAGTTTTCCTCTTCGCTTTACGAGTTTAGAGTTAAGGTCTCTTTTTTTTAATGATTTTAATGAACTTGCTACTTTCATAATATTTTAAGCCTGGCAACGTCCTACTCTCCCATGTCTTAAGACAAAGTACCATCGGCGCTGAAGGACTTAACTTCCGAGTTCGGAATGGGATCGGGTGTGGCCCCTTCGCAATAATTACCAGGCAAAAGCTTATAGTATTTTTGACTGATGATGTAAATAGCTTAAAAAAAGCTTTTTTTGCTCAGATTTTCTTTTTATAAAAAAAGCGTAGAGCCAGTCTATGGCTCAAGAGAGTTTTTGAACCTTTGTGTATCCCTGTCTCATTAAATATAACAGCTCCACCTTTTTTAACACTATAATCAAAAGAATTTTTTTCATTTGGAAGTTGCGCTTTTTTACAATTTTCAAAAAAATGATCTAAAGTATCTTTGCCAACAATGTTTTGAATGTAATTATAATTTTTATTAATTGAAACCGTGCTTTTAAATTGCTCGATTGACCAATAAGGAGTGTATTCTAATTTTCCCTCGTACATACCTTTTTTTAAAGCATAAGAAATTTCGTGACTAAGAGGAATATACGATAAGCATCCGTTATCTGGACTAGTATCTGTTAGATAAAAGAAAAATTTTAAACAATAATCTTCTGGGCTTAATAAATTTTTAACTTCTTTTGCTCCAGAGTAAGCTGTATCACAATGCCAATCTAAAACTGGGTTATTTGAAATGGGATTATAATAATAATCAACTGCTAATAAATGTGCTTTTTCTCCAAAAATTTTAGAAGCTAGATAATCTAATTTTAATTTTTTTGATAAATTTTTAAAATAAAATGAATTATTAATTGCACTAAAATCACATTTCAGTAATTTTATTAATTGAGATTTTGTTGTTATAGGGACCCAACTATTTTTTTTACCTTTCTTTGGTTTAATTTTAAGAATTATTTTTTCAATATGATTTATATCACTTTTATCTAACCAATTTTCTTTAATAGTTATACCTTTAGATTGTACTTCGTGAATAAGATTATCTTGAGTTTCCATAATTAAATTATTGTTTTTTTAATTTTTTTGCTAGTTTAACTAAGCTTTGATCCTTTACGATAATTTTAGAAAGTATTCTTAAAGTTTTTTTTGGAGAATGTTCATAAGATAATCTTAGAAGGTCCATCCAGTTTTTATTATTTTTTGATCTAATTTTTTCGATTTTATTAAATATGTTAAATTCTCTTTTTTTCATTTTTTTCTAATAATGAACCAGATTGTATTAGTCAGCACCTCCATCTAATTTTATTATAGATCCATTTATAAAGCTATTATTTATTAAATATTTTATTGTTGATGCAATATCTTTTACTTCACCAAGCTTTGAATTAGGTAAATTTTTTAATATTTTATTTTTATTCCTATTATTTAATTTTTTATACATACCTGAATTAAAAGCACCTAAATCAATTATATTTGAAGTAATATTATATTTTCCGTATTCTTTGCTTAAAACTTTTGAGAAACCATATAGTGCTGTTTTAGATGCTGAATACAGACTTGTACCCACATCTCCTCGAGATGCACCAGTAGATGAAAAAAAAATTACTCTACCCCATTTAGAAAAAATCATTTGATTAATAATTATCTTGCTTATTAAAATATTTGATTTTAAATTTATATCAATTGTTTGGTCAATCGCCTTCAAACTTTGATTTATTAGTAAACTGTCTTGCTTAATGCCTGCTAGTGATAAAAATATGATTGATTTTTCAAATTTGATTTTTTTCTCTAATTTTTTTAAGTGATTTTTTTTTGTTATATCACATTGAAAAAATTCAACATTATGAATTTTATTTTTTGGTTTTTTTTTATTATAAATACCAAGTATTTTATCAAATTTTTTTAAGTGATGAATAAGTTCTGATCCAATACCGCCAGATACTCCAGTTAATATAATCATTATTTATACTTATTTAATTTTTTCATTAATCTATTATTAATTAATTTCCAATCCTCTTTAAATAGAGAAGTTAAAATAACATTTTCATATTTATTATTTATTTTTAAATGTTTTCTTAAAATACCTTCAATTTTAAAGCCAAGGTATTTGTGGATTTTCAAAATTCCTTTATTGCTTGCTACCGTCTCTCCCCAAATTTTCCTAATTTTCTTTTTTTTGAACATCCATGAAATGAACTTAAATTCAATTAGAAGAGCTAAATATCTGTAAGATTTTTCTGCAATGTAATAACCCCATGTACAAGTCTTATGAAAATTATCTATTTCTTTAATAGATGCCACACCTAATTCTTTATTTCCGTAACAAATAATAAATGAATAATTTTTCTTATCATTTTTCAAATTACGAAACCAATTTAGATGAATTTTGTAAGGTATTTTTTTTGAGTTCAACATGTTTTTTCTAATAGATTTTTTGTTCCTCCATTTATATATCTTCAAAACATCTTTGGATAAAATCTTTCTAAATTTAATATTATTTAAAGAAATCAATTTCCTAGTTCTCTCTTTATTATTTAAGTTTTCTCCATCTAATAATACACGAACCCCACGACAATCCGACACCAAATCCTGATAAAAATAATAAATCATTATTTTTTATTATTTTTTTTTTATCAGCTTGTTTCAAAGCGAAAGGTATTGTGGAAGAAACAGTGTTACCCAAAGATTTCAGGTTATTAAAAACTTTTTCTTTTGATAAACGTAGTGCTTTACCTATTGATTCTAGAATTAATTTGCTTCCTTGATGAAAAAAAAACTGTTTAATATTATATTTATTAATTTTAGAAATTTTTAAAAGCTTTTCTACATTTAAAGGTATATTTGCTAAGGTAAACATAAATATTTTTGATCCATCCATGTATAGCTTAACATCTCTTTGATTTAATTTACTTTTAAAAGCACCGTTTTCAACAATTAAATCTTTATAACCGCTACCGTCCGTACCAAGTAAAAAATCTCCAACCAATTTTTTCTTAGACTTTATAACAAGAGTAGCAGAAGCTCCATCGCTGAAAATTGGTTTATTTGTTCTATCATTATTTTTTATATATTTAGTATAAGTATCTGAGCAAACAATAAGAATTTTTTTACTCATACCAGATTTAATCATTGAAGATGCTACGGAAAGCGCGTACACGAAACCTGAGCATCCTAAATTTATATCAAAAGCACTCACAGTTTTTTTTAATTTTAAACGATTTTGTAATATACAAGCGTTAGTAGGTAGAAAGTAATCTGGTGATTGGGTAACGTAAATTAATGTATCAATAGAATTCTTGTTATTTTTTTTTAATATTTTTTTACAAGCTTCATAAGCAAGGTCTAAGGCGGTTTGACTGACTGGTGTATACCATATTTTTTCGACTCCAGTTTTATTTACAATTTTTTTAAAATCCCAAGATTTATTTTTTTTACATAAATCTTTTATATTTAAATATTTTTTAGGGAGCGCTGTTTCTATAGATTTTATTGATAAATTATATTTCAAATTATTTTATTAATTTTTTTTTGTTAAGAATTTGAATAATTTTTTTTATAGAATCCGCGTCTGAAAGTTCTTTTATATTTCTAGCTTTACCTGATAATTCTTTATCTAATGCAATAAGTATATTTAATTGTGATAACGAGTCCCATTCCTCATGATTTTTTGAACTAGATTTTTCGTTTATTTTATTTAGAGAAACTTTTAAGCTTTTTGCAACTAGTTGGAATACAGCTTTTTTGGAAATAAATTTACTCATGTTTAATTATAAGCGATAAAGATTTTTGTGTACCATATAATCATACCAAAGTTATTTTTGTAGCTTATATAACCCTTTTTTTTCAATTTTTCTAGCATAGAAATTTTATTTAACATTTCCTTAGGTAAAGGCCATTCATTAAATCCTATAACTTTTAGTTTTTTAAAATTTTTTTTTGTTAAATTAATGATCTTTTTTTCATTGGCAAAAGAAATAATTGGGAAACAAAGAATACCTTTTTTTTTTAGAAATTTTTTTGATTCTTTGATAACTTTTGTTGTAAGTTTAGTTCCATCTCTACCTGATTTACAACTTACATTTTTAAACCAAGGAGATATTTTAGCTATATCCTCACTTACTCCTGAAATATCATTTATTATAAAATCAAATTTTTTTTTTTTCCAAATTTTTAGTAAACTTCCAGTTTTTGCATTAACATTTAAATTGTTTAATCGAGCATTTTTTTTAATAAATTCTACTGATTTTTTGTCAATATCTGAAGCACTCAAATTAAATCTACTTTTAAATAACCTCAATAGTTTTAATCCAATATACCCTGAGCCTGCTCCTAAATCCAAAACTTCTCCTCTTAGTCTCAAATTTTTTTTTATCGAACTAATTAGTAACTCACTAGTTCCTGTCGGCTTAAATACTCTTCTGCTAAAATTTATTTTTAGATTTTCTTTCATAATTTTAAATATAAATAGTTCTTAAATTTGCGTCTTTATAAATTTTTAACAAATTTTTTGGTGGGCGTGATAAGAATTGAACTTATGACCTCTTCGATGTCAACGAAGCGTTCTACCACTGAACTACACGCCCTATTTATTTATCAAAATTTAATTTTTTATTTTAACTCTTTTTTCAAATTATCTAGGTCTCTTTTGCTGTCAACACACTTCCAAAAACCTTTATGCTTAAATGCACCAAGTTTTTTTTCTCTTGTTAATTTTTCTAGTGGCTCTCTTTCCAAGTAAGTTTTATCATTTTTAATATATTTAAAAAAATTTGGTTCAATAATAAAAAAACCTCCATTTATCCAACCTACATCGATTTTTGATTTTTCCTTAAAATACGATATACGATCTTTTTTAATTTTTATTGCTCCAAATCTAGCCGGTGGTCTTACAGCAGTTAAAGTAACCATATTTTTTTTTTTCATATGAAAGTTATATAATTTTTTTATGTTCACGTCCGAGACACCATCTCCATAAGTCAAAAGAAATCTTTCATGTTTCAGAAATTTTTCTAATCTTTTTAATCTACCTCCAGTCATGGTTTTTAGGCCTGTTGAAATAAGATGTATTTTGAATTTTTTATATTTTTTCTTATTTTTTTTAAAATATTTTTTTATATATTCTCCCTTATAACCTAAGGCTATATAAAATTCTTTAAATCCATATTTAAAATAATGATTCATTATATAGGTGATTAAAGGTTTGCCTTTTTTAACTTCTATCATCGGTTTAGGAATTAATTTAGTGTATTCAGACAATCTAGTGCCGTATCCACCAGCTAAGATAACAACTTTTTTGGTATTCATTTTATTATTAAGTTAAATTGTTTTTTTAAAGATTCTATAAATATATGGATTTAATTTATATCTTAGATATCCTATTATAAAATTAGTTCCTTCAACTTTAAAAACTTTCTTTAAATTTTTTGCTACTAAATTATAGACAAGAACAATCCTGTCTGATTTTCCATCTCCCTCAAATGAGTGCCAAGTCTTTCTTTCTATTCTTGAAAAGAAAACTGCTCTATTAGGTTTCCAATCAATTAACTCTCTGTCAGAGCCTTTTTTATCGCTATAAAATAATGTCCCTGTATTTTTTTCAGGGTAAAGATAAATTACTCCGCTTAAAAGTTTGTTAGGAGTATCATCATGTATGGGAAATTTATAATTTTTACCTGATTTAATAATCATAAATTCTGAGTAATCATAAAGATCAACTTTTTTAGGTGCGATATTTTTTAAAATTTCTATGGCTTTTGAGTGATAATTGGAATGTAGTTTCTTTAATAACTCATTATCGATTAAACTGTTGTTGATTACACCATTGCTAGATATTGAGTTATGATAGACTTTTGTAGAAGTTTCCTTCACATTATCAATTTTTAAACTAGTTAATTTATTAAAATCTTCGTTAGTTAAAAAATTGTCATATGTAACTAAGTTTTTCATAAATCTTATTTCAATACACTCATTAATGTTTTTCTAATTAGTGAAAAATTTTTCATCTCAACAACCTTGGCATTTCCAATTTTATCTAAACAAATATATCTAGGAAATTTTTTTAATTTTTTTTTATCTAAAAAGATATTTTTATATATTTTTTTCAAAATAATTTTAAATTCATTTTTTTTGACAAAATGATTTAAATTAGTTGGTAAATTATATGATTTTAAAATTTTTTCAACTAACCTATAAACTCCATTTTTTTGGTTAGCATAATAGATTTCACAAAGTATACCAAGGCCTACTGCCTCTCCATGTCTAATAACGTCTGAGTTCTTACCTTCCTCCAAAGCCATTTCAATTGCATGCGCAAAGGTATGGCCAAAATTTAATTTAAGTCTTTCATTATTTTCGTATACATCGTTTTTAAAAAACTTTATTTTTGTTTTTAAGGTACTTTTAATAATTTTAAATACAAAGTCATAATCTCTGTTTAAGAATTTTGTTTTATTTTCTAGCATTTTTAAAGTCATATTTTTATCTATTAATCCGCATTTAATTATTTCTGGAATTCCTGAAACGTATTCTCGCTCCGGAATTAACTTTACAATATTTTTGGAAATATAAACATTTTCAGAATGGTAATAAGTTCCTATGGAATTTATTACTCTTTTATAATTGATCGCAGTTTTTCCTCCGATACAGCTATCAATTATTGCTGTCATAGTAGTTGGCACATGAAAGTGTGGCAAACCCCTTAAATATAGTGCGCTTACTAAACCGCAAACATCTCCAATAACTCCTCCACCGCAAGAAATTAAAACTGATTTTTTTGTAAAATCATTTTTTAACAAAATATCTATCAACTTAAAAAAAGTTTTCTCATTTTTATTAATTTTTGAACCATTTAAAATAAGTGTATGAATTTGAGGGAATGAAATTTTTAAATCGTGAACCATATAATTTACAATTTTTTTATCAATTTTTTTATCAAAAATTATTAATATTTTTTGGCCAGGATAGTTTTTTTTTAAATCTTTAGACAAAAGCATGTAAGAGTTTTTTTTCTTTTTTATCTTTAGGCCTTGATTATCAGGGCAGAAAGTAATTTTATGTTTTTGTTTGTTTATCTTATAATTTATTTTCATTTTTTAATTACAGATATTTTTTATAGTATTTATCGAATTTAATTATTTTTCTGAATTCTTTTAAATTTTTAGGTGTGTCAATTGAAAAACTGTTGCCTTTTAGTGAAAAAGTTTTAATTTTTAGCCCTATCTCTAAAGCTCTTAATAACTCAACATCTTCAATTTCCTCCAAATTACCTCTTTTACTGGTAGCAAATTTTTTTAGAGCAATAGGTTTGAAAGAAATTATTGATAAATGCTTAAACATTTTATTATTCCTTTTTCTAAAATTATAAGGTGAGTCAGATCTAGTGAGATACATTACTTCTTTAAATCTATTAAAAATAACTTTTACAATATTTTCATCTTTTATGTATGACATTTCTAAATTTGGTAAAATTATATCTAATTTAGAGTGCTTCCTATGAAATTCCACAACGTTATCAATATTTCTTGGATCAATTAAAGTTTCATCACCCTGTATATCAATAATTTGATCATAATTTTTTTTTATCTTTTTTAATCCCTCATAGATTCTATCAGTTCCACATTTATGTTTTTTAGATGTTAATATTGCTTTTGCTTTATATTTCTTTGCAATATTTAATACCTCTTGTGAGTCACAACATATAATCACATCCTTAAGTTTTTTCGCTAATTTTGCTCTTCTATAAGTATGAATTACTAATGGTAAATTACCGGCCATAAGTGTTGACTTTTTAGGAAGTCTTTTAGAGTTTAATCTACTTGGTATTAAACCTAATGCTTTACGCATTTGACCATCCACCATCAATTTTAATATTTTCTCCAGTGATGTATGAGGATTGATCAGATAAAAGAAAACAAATTAATGAAGATATTTCTTCTGGCTCAGCCCACCTTTTCAAAGGAATTCTAGATAAAGTCCATTTATAAAGAGAATTTTTTTTCTTAAATTTTTTAAAATATGAAGTCTTTGTAAATCCTGGACTTACAACATTGGCCCTAATTTTATAATCTGACATTTCGTTTGCAAAACTTTTTGTCAAACCATCTATAGCTGATTTAGTAGATGCATAACCACTTAACTGTTTAAATCCCAGATTACCAACTATAGATCCTACATTTACTATTGATGCAGGAATTTTTTTTTCTTTAAAATATTTCGAAAATATTTGCATAATAAAGAAAATGGAAAAGAAATTTATTTCAAATATATTTTTTATTTTAGAATTTGATATTTTATTAAAATCTAATCTTTGTCTAATACCAGCGTTATTAACAATTCCTGAAATTTTACGTTTATCTTTTATCGACTTTTTTAATATTTTTTTTATTAATTTTAAGTTGTTTACGTTTCCGAAAAATAATTTAATATTTTTTATATTCTTAAATTTCTTTTTATCTTTTTTTGATTTAACCAAAGCGTAAACGAAAGCCCCCTGTTTGATAGCCTCAAGTGTTGATGAAAATCCAATCCCTTTACCTGCTCCTGTAATAAATATATTTTTATTCTTTAGAATCATTATTTAGTTGTTTAGGTAATTTGCAAAATTTCTATTTTTACTAAAATTTACAAATTTAATTTTTTTTGACATTTTATAAATATAAATATTTTTAGATAATTTTTTTATTATCAAATTTTTAAAGAAAACTCTTGTACAATAATCAAAAATCGATGACGGAATATGAATAACTTTTCCAGTTGCCTGTAAACACTCAGCAACAACACTTCCAGTAGCCCCAAGGACTATCGGTGAAAGTTTTTTTTGATTAGTTTTATTTATCCCTTTAGTTATAAGTATTATTTTGTTTTTTAGATTAATATGATTTTTATCATGACTTTTATGGGGATGAATCCTCACTAAAAATTTCTTACTAATTAAATTTTTTTCATTGGCAAGAATTCTAATTTTTTTTAAAAATAACTTCTCATCATATTTCGTAAATTCGTAAGGTAAAAAAATTGAATTGTATAATTTGTTTATTTTTTTGTACCTAAAGGATGGTGAAACTAATATTTTTTTTTGTGGCCAACACAAATCTTTAATAAGTAATTTTTTTTGAAATTTACTTCCAACTAATAGTCTATCTATATCGTTTTTTTTATAAATCATATCTGCTTGAAAAGACCAAGGTAACGGTGCTAAATAGCCTGTTATATAATTTTCTTTATTAAGTTTTTTTGCTGCATGTATTAATGCATTCTGATGAGGCTTATTTTCAAATGCCAAAAAAAAATTAAATTTTTTATTTTCAAAATTTTTAATGAAGATATTTGAAAGTAAATTTGATCTATACACAACACTATTAAATACGTGAAAAAAATTTGGTTTGAATATATTTTCAAATAAAAATTTTAGATTGGACAGAAAACTAAAGCTTTTTTTCCTGTAGATAATTACAATATTTTTTTTAATAGTTGGTGGAAGTTTATCATCCAAAGAAATTAAAAACCAAATAGTATTCTGTTTGTTAGATCTACAATTAAATATCTTATCTTTAAAATTACCTTTTTTATCAAAATCTTTTTTTTGACAATATGACAGTATTACATTTTTAATGCCATTATTTGAGAAATTATTAGTTTTGAACTCTTTATATTTATCTTTAATAAAAAAAAATTCTTTTATAAAAAAATAAATCATTTTTAAACTAAGATTCTCCTTTTTTTTAATAAGTTTGATTTTTTCTTTTCCTATACAATCTGTCCAAGTGATAAAATCACATAAAGGGCTTAAGCTTATGTTAACACCACATTTTTCTTTCTCGCTTAAGTATTTCTTAATAAGTCTTAAAGACTCTTTTTGATAAGTAGCAGGTGAGTTCATCAAACTATAATTGATATTAGATACTTAATTTTTTGTGCCAAGTTTTAAAGTATTTAAAAAAAACGGATAGTTTTTTTGGTGAGCATAGACTAATTCTTACGTAATTTGATATGGGATTGTTAAAGTCTGTTCTTACGTAGACTTTCTTTTTTCTTAAGTAATTTTTTAGATTAGAAGTTAGTTGGTTATTCTTTAACTGTATCAAAATTGCATTAGTAATTTTGCCACCATGAAAATTATATCCTAATTTCTTTAAATTTTTTTTTAGGTATATTTCTCCTGCACGAACTTCTTTTATATGGTTGTTGAGAATATATTTATTTTTTAAAGCCCATAGTCCAATTTGCTGAGATAATGCGTTAGTTTCTACTAACGATCTACATTTCGAAACATAGTCAATAATTTTTTTGTTTGCTACCATGTATCCTAATCTTATTCCAGATAAACCCCATGCTTTGGAAAAAGTTCTCATTACGATTAAATGTTTACTTTTTGATGCATTGCCGACCTCAGATTTAGCACCAAAATGATGATAGGCTTCGTCATAAACTATAAGAATATTCCTTTTTTTACACATTCTTAAAATTTCATTCTTAATCTTTTTATCAAATTCATATTCTATTGGTAGGTTTGGATTTACCAAGAATAAAATTTTTGTTTTTTTTGATATTAAATTTTTAAGATCTTGAATTTTTAAATCAAAATTTTTAGTAAATTTCCAAAGCTTGAATTTTATATTATTTAGCTTACATAAAACTTCATACATTGGATATGAGGGATCCATTAAAATCACTTCCTCATTTTGTTTCACACAAGAAAACATTATTTGTTGCATACATTCTGTTATACCTTGGGTAACATAAATATTTTTTATACTCGTTTTGTGAAACTTTGAAATCGCTTTGTAAAGAGACTGGGTTTCAGGGATTGTATTCAAATCGTATTTTGACAATTCCCGCTTTATACTGGATATTGTTTTGTTATCAAAGTATGAAACTTTTTCGTTTCTGTCTAAAACGATACCATTAACAATATCTCTGTTTTGTGAGGTCTGTTTTCGGACCAAACTATCTATATTTTTTTTAAACCACATCTATTTTTTTTCGATTGGCATTTCTAAAGTGCCAGGTATCAAACTGTCATATGGTTCATTTTTATTATGTATGCAGTTGTAACATATGCTTCCTAAAGTTTTTTTGTTTAAGTGTCTTTGACGCCAATCTTGATAAACTTTGGATTCCCAAATTTCTTTTAAAGAATGTTTATTAAAATCTCCAACTATTAAGGCCTTATGGTAATCTAAAACGCAACCGGATACGAAGCCTTCCGGTGTTATTGTGAAACTTCCAAATGGTTGAAAGCAAGTGTCATGATGACTTCGCCCTCTTATGTTATTCTCTTCAATTTCACCTATAAGATTATTTTCTGGCATCGTTCCACATGAATTAAACATTTTCTTCAAATCCCATTCATCAATATATTTTTCTACAGTTTTTTTTAATAACCCAATCTCGTTTGTGTTTGCGTACGTCTCCACCATAGATACGAAAATTTTTATTTTTTTATTATTTATTTTTCTATACTCGTCAACATATTTTAAATTTTTAATCACTCTTTCTAAGTCATTTTTTCCATGTATTTTTTCATAGGTTTCTGGTGTTCCGCCGTGTATAGAAAATTTTATACTGTCTAAACCGTTTTCAATAGCTTGAGCAATCCTCTTTTGAGTAACTGCGGCACCGTTTGTAGTTACAAAAACATATTGATAACCAATTTTTTTTGCATATCTAATAAACTCCTCAAGATTTTTATTCAAAAATGGTTCGCCTGTAGCATAAAGACCAACTGCCTCACTACCCTCATTTTTTGCTTCGTCTAAAGCTTTATAGACCATATCATCACTAGCGTGTGACTTATTTCTCATTTTTACATTTGAACAAAAATTACATGAATGATTGCAAAGAGAAGAAATGTCGATCAAAATTTCTTTTGGAAAAGGTGGAACAAGCGAGTAATTAACTTCCCTCGTAGTTTTTTTTCTTGTTTTTAATGAATTATCTTTTGACATTTTTATAGAATCTACCATTTTTTTTGTAATGCTCAATTGTTCTTTTTAATCCTATATTCAGCTTTACTTTGGGTTTCCATTTCAAAACTTTGTTACTTAATGAGATGTTTGGAAAAGTTTCTTTTCCCTCATCTATTCTAAGCTTCATTTTATTAAATATTGGTTCACCTTTATTTGTATATTTTGTAATCAAATTTATCAACTTTCTTACTTTAAAGCCTTTCCCCATACCAATATTAAAAATTTGACCAGCACTATTTTTGCTTTTTAAAGATTTTAAAACTGCAGAAATTGCATCGCTAATATATAAAAAATCTCTTAGTTGGTGGCCTGGGGAACATGGAAATTTATCATCTTTAAGAGAAGAATTAATAACAAATGGAATTAATCTATTTATAGACTGGTAAGGTCCATAAATTTGATAAAATCTCAAAATAACAAATGGCATTTTTGTTTTTCTTTTTAGCAAATATTTTGTAGCTCTTAATTTTGATTTTCCATAAATTAATAATGGGCTACATTTATCTGTCTCATTTTGCGGTGAACTCACTTTGCCATATTCAGATGAGCTACCTACTTGTATAAATCTTTTTATTTTCTTTTTTTCAAAAAAACTTACCAAATTTTTTAAACCGACAAAATGACTGTTGTAAGTTTTTTTTTTGTTTGTATGGTCAACATGACCACCAAAATTAACAACGTAATCAAACTTTTTTTTAGATATCTTTAAAAAAGAATTTTTTTTAGAAATATCAAATAAATAATATTTTACAGATTTGATTTTTCTTAATTTAATAGGTTTTTTTGTGGAAATGCTTGAAACTTTCCATTTTAGTTTGATGCATGTTTTCGCAAGGTGAAAACCTAAAAAACCCGTGCCTCCGACAATTAATATTTTTGGAAACTTGTCGTTCATAAATTTTAAAAATATATCGTAAATAATTTGTAGAGAATTTTTTTTGATAAAAAAAATATAAAAATGTTTAATATGTATATCACTGTCATTTTAAATTTGAATTATTTTGTCACAGTTTTTAAGAGTATTTTTTCTGTGTGAAACTATAATAATTGTTAATTTTTTTTTTAAATTTTCTAAAAAGTCTAAAAATTGATTTTCAGTTCTTTCATCTAGACCGCTTGTTGCTTCATCTAAAATTAAAATTTCTGGATTTCTATATAATTCTCTTGCTATAGCGACTCTTTGCTTTTGACCTCCGGACAATTGTATTCCTTGTTCTCCAATAAAAGTATCAATGCCATTTTTCATTTTCTTTACATAATCAAAAATTTTAGAATTTTTTAAAGACTCTATAACTAATTTTTCGTTAATTTGACTTTCGTCTACACCAAAAGCTATATTTTTTTTAATTGTTTCATCTAAAAGAAAAACTTTTTGAGAAACATATCCAATTTTTGACTGCCATATTTTTAGATTATTTTGTATATCAAAATTGTCTACTAGTATTTTTCCATTTGAAGGCTCTAATAATCCGGTTATTAGATCAATCATTGTAGATTTACCAGCACCACTTTTACCTATAATTCCTACACAGCTATTTTTTTCAATTATTATTGAGAAATCTTTTATTATTTTTTCTCCACCTGCATATGAAAAAGATATGTTGGAAAGATTAATGTTTTTTTCAAAGGTGAAATCTAGGTTTTTTTTATGTTGGTTCTTTTCGTTGAAAAACTTTTTTTCGAATTCTGAAAATAGAATATCCACAGTAAATTTTGAAGCTTTGATTTGTTGTAAAATATTTAGAATCTTCATTATTGATGGTATGACCTTATATCCAGTAATGACGTAAAGACTTAAAATTGGAATTAAAGAATTAATATCATTATTAGTATTTAAAAAAATTAACAGACTGCTTAGTAGAATTAAAATAAATATAAATTCAATTATAACTCTTGGAGCTTCAATTATCCAAGTTTGTTTATATGCTGATTGAATAAAATTAAGAGAAGCAGTTTTGTACAAATTAAGAAAAAAATTTTCTGAAGATTTTAGTTTTATATCCCTTATCCCCGAAAAACTCTCATTTAAAATCTTTATCTGCTCTCCACCAGTTTTAGATCTTACAACTCCATAATCATGAACTTTTTTTTTAGTAATAGAGTAATAAATGAAAACAAAAATTATAAGAGGAATGATGAGTTTAATTGTTTTAATAGGTTCAATATATAAAACTAAAGTAAATAAAAATAAAATTAGAAGTAACTCGACAGCTAATTTAAGAATAATATTAATTAAATTTCCATAATTTTTACATTCTGTGTATGTATTTCTTAATAATTCTGAAGAATTTTTTTTGTGATAAAATTTAATTGATCGAGAAAAGTACTTTTTTAATAATTCGGTACTAATAGACTTATATATATTTTGAGAAAATTTAAGATGCCAATAATTAAAAAAGAGTAAATAAATGCTTTTAAATAAAAAGAGAAAAATAATTAATATTATTAAGTATTTAATAAGATGATGTCTATTATCTATATTTAAGAAATTTTTAACACCTAACCCAAAAATATTTTCAGAAAAATTCCCATTAACAGCTAATTCTATTAAAGGGAAGATCGCCCCAATGCTTATGGTTTCAAGTATTGTGGCAAAGATTAAAAAAAATATAAAAATAGTAGACTTTTTTTTAAATTCAGGCGGTAGTATTTGAAATGTTTTTTTTATCATTAAATATATATTTTAAAAGTTGGATTTCAATTAACCCTTATAATTTTCATAATTTTGAAGGAAATACTCTGCATTAAGCACCTTCCAAATAAAAAAAGAATTAGAACTTTTTTTTTCTTTTAAAAAATTCTTATATTTTTTTTCAAAGATTTTAATATTAAGAATTTTAAATCTTTGCAAATATCCATTTTTGACTATCTTCAAAACCTTACCTGGAATATCTTTTTTCTTAAAAAATTCTCTTTGAGGAGTGCTAACATTTAATTTATTTTTATGAAAAGAGATAGCTTGGGTTTTTAGATAATCTTTTATTGGTTTCTTTCTTAATCTATAAAAAAATGAGTTTGAGTATAAAAATTCTGCTAATCTGAAATCTAACATTGGTACCCTTCCTTCAATTCCATTTAAGGAAGAAGCTTTGTCGTAAAATAAAAGTAATTTTGGAAGTTTAACTTCAAAAATGTAGTTTTTTATAATTTTGTTAATATCATTTAGGTATTTTACTTTCTTTTTTCTTTGAAAATTTTTATTAATTAATTCATTATCTTCAAGAACGTATCCATCAGGTGAATAAATTCTGTCATCTTGAAATTTTTTTTTTAAATTTTGTTTTTTATTTAAAAGATCATCAAAATTACTATATCCTAATAAAAATTCATCCGCTCCTTCTCCAGAGAATGCTACTTTAATTTTGTTTTTCCTTATTTTTTTAAATAAATTATACTGCGCTAGTGTTCCAAATCCTCCAATTGGTCCTTCAAATTTATGAACCATATTTTTAAGATTACTAAAAATATTTTGTGGTTTAATAATAAGTTTATGGTGTTTTCTTATTTTTAAATTTGTTTTTTCTAGTCTTTTAATTTCATTATATTTGATGTCTTTCCATCCATAAGTAAAACAGTTTAGATTTTCATTAGTTTTATCTTTTATAAATTCATGAATAAATATTGAATCGTTTCCTGAGCTAAGTAATAATGATAACTTAACATCGGCTACAAAATTTAATTTTAGTGCTGTTTTAAATTTATCTAAAAATTTCCGATAAAATTTTGAGTAATTTTTACAAATAAGTTTTTTATTTTCTTTTAAAATCCAATATTTTTTTGATTTTAAAACTTTGTTTTCTTTCAAACTAATTACTTTAAAGTTTGAAGCAGGAAAAATATTTATATTTCTAAAAAAAGTTTCTTTTTTATGAAAATATTTGCCTGAGGAGATGTATTCCGCAATTTCTTGAAGATCAATCTTAATACCCTCAATTAAACTAATGATAGGTTTTATTTCAGTCGAAAATACAATATGATTATCATCATGATAATAAAATAGAGGTTTTACCCCGAACCTATCTCTAGCTATATATATTTGATGTTTTTTTTTATTAAATATTAAAAAAGAAAATATCCCATTAAGCTCTTTAACAAAACTATCACCAACTTTATTGTAAAGAGCAAGCAAAACTTCAGTATCAGAACTTGTTTTTAATTTTTTTAAATTATGTTTTTTAATTAATTCCTGGTAATTGTAAATTTCACCGTTAAATATAATTAAATTACCTTCATTATCTTGCATTGGTTGATTGGCTCTATTTGATAAATCTATTACTTTAAGCCTATTGTGAAAAAAATGGTTTTTTCCAATATTGATATGTTTTGAAAAATCTGGTCCTCTATGAGTTTGCATATTTAGAATTTGACGAATTTTTTTTTGTTTTAGATTCTTATCAGTTTTAAAATTAATATAATAAGTATAACCACACATTTAATTTATAAAGAAATTTTTTTTTCTTTTAAGATATTTCTTAGTTTTTTGTTGCCAGCATCATAGTTCATAAATTTTTCTTTTTTATGAATTTTGTTCCATGTTAATCTTTTAAGATTAATTAGTTTTAATATTTTCATTTTGATGACTGAATATTCAAAATCATTATTCCAACAGTATCCTTGATCAGCCAAATGCGAGGGATATCCAAATTTTTCTACTTTTCTTTTTGTTTTAAATCTTGCTAGATGTTTATTTTTACATCCTATAGGTATTGCTAAAGCTTTTTCTCCGATAGCCAAAGACTCAAGGCCTAAAGTTGAGTCGACAAATATTTTTAATTCATACTTTTGAATTAATTTATATGGAAGAAATTGTGCATCTGTCTCAGTAATATTTTCAGGCTCTATTTGTTTAAATTCTTTAATTAATATTTGTTTTATATTTTTTTTGCATAAAATATTTAATACAAGCTTGGTAGTAGTGCAAATTCCAATTAAATTTTCAATTAAAAATTTTTCTATTTTTTCTAATTTAAGAGAATTAGATGGTGTTTGAGAAATAAATAAAATCTCTTTTTTTCTATCAAAAGTTCTTTTTTTATACTCATTCATTTTGATAGATCCAGATTCAATATATTTAGATTTTATGATTTTAGAAAAAAATTTTTTATAATATCTAGAAAATACAAAAAAATAATCACAAAAATAATTTTTGTTTTTTTTAAATATCTTTAAGTCATTTTTTTTTCTGATGCCATTTTGTATACAAATAGTTGTAGCTTTAGGGTAAATACTCTTAAGCTCAAAAAAGGCTGGATTATTATCTATAAATGTAATTATTATTTTTGGCGAGCATGAATAAATATAGTTTTTTTTATATTGTTTTTTCAATTCTTTGAAATTTGAAAATTTGAATTTAAACAACGTGAAAATCAATATCCAAAAATTTACTCTTTCCATCCTGTTATAATAAACGTTGTAATCTTTATTTTTAAAAATGTGTTTTAAAATGGGTAAAGAAACTTGGTCATAAATTAGTACTTCTTTTGTTGCTAAAAACGAGAAATCAATAAACATTAATTTGATTAAATAAATTTATTTTCGAATTAAGAATCTAATTTCACCTTCTCCCCAGATATTTTTAGAATTTTTAAACTTATATAGACCTGTTTCTAAATCTGTTTTTCTTCCGATGCTCATTTTTTCAATAGATTTAACCTTGTGGTATCTCAGTGCGTTTGTAATTTTTTTATGAGAGCAATGTTTTTCAATTGGAACATACCAGTTGTCCATAAAAATAAATCTGTTTAATGGCATTCCGATATTATCAAGTATAACCTGAGAGTAATTTTGTGGAATTTTTTTCATAAATTTATTCATCTCTCTTCTTGCATTCCAATAAAGACCGCCAGTTCCATACAAGTACAGGTAAATATAACCATCCGGCTTACAAATTCTTATAAGTTCTTTTAAACCTTTGTTTAGGTCACTTGTATGATGAAGTACACCATTGCAAAATACTAAATCATAACTGTTTTTTTTAATATTTAAATTTAAAATGTCTTGTCTTTTAAAAAATAGATTTTTAAACTTGTAATTTTTTTTGGCAGTATTTATTCCGTCCTTACTAAAATCAACACCAGTTACAGATCTGGCTCCAAGTAACCTGAGAGCATTTGAATATCTCCCTCCCCCGCAACCAACGTCAATAACATTCTTATTTTTAAAAAAATTTTTATTGTATGATTTAAAGCTTTTAAATCTCTCAATTATAAATTTTTTCGCATTTTTATTTTCTTGATTACTAAATCTTTTCCAAAATTTTCCATAAACAATACCAGTTCTTTTTTTTACTTCTATTTTAAAATTTTTCTTTTTAAAATTTATTTTATATGATCCAAATTGTTTATAATTTTTAATTAAATTTAATATATTTTTTTGTAGATTAAATATTCTTTTTTGGGGATTAAGAGTTTTAAATTTTATATGTGGATCATGAGGAAATAAATTTCTAAAATATTCATGTAAAACAATTACACAAAAGTAAGGATGCAAAAAAATGATTTTTTTAAGTTCTTTAAAAATTTTATTTTGATTAGAATTCAATATTTTCATAATTTTTATTATATTTTTAAGTTTAGGTACTTAAAATTTATTCTTTATAGTTTTATATATTAAATCAGCTATAATTAAATCAAATTTATCGTTAATATCAAAATTTTCGAAAGTGTCTATATTTATTCCTATTGAACTATTGATATCAAAAGTTTTGTAATTGATCGTGCTTGAAAAATTTTTTTCATATTTCATTAAATATGATGTTTTAACAATCTTTAAGGATGACGAGGCCACATAAGCTTTTGGCCAATCTTGTGTTCTTTCAAGATCTGAGTATTTTTTATTCATATACTTAATTAGATTAAAATTTATTTTATTTTTTTTAAAAGAGATATATTGAAATGGATGATCTGTCGCTTTGGTAAAACCAATAATTGAATTTATTTTTTCTCTGTTGTTAACTAATTTTCTAAAACTTTTATTTATTGTCGTTGTTTTTAAAAAGGGATTTGTAGGAGGAAAAATTCCAATATATTCCGGGACATGGATGTTTTCTTTCTTTAAAAATCTTATTAAATCTAAAACACATGATAAGGTTGAAGCTCTAGAAGTAGAATATTTTTTTGGCCTCAGATAAGGCACTAGTGCTCCAAACTTTATTGCTTTGTTAGCTATTTTTTTTGAATTTGTTGAAACATAAGTTTTTGCATTTTTAACCTTGAGACAAGTTTTTATTTTTATTTCAAGTAATGATTTGGTGCCAATTTTTCTTAAGTTCTTATTTTTTATCCTAGAAGATCCAGACCTGGCTGGAATAATTATTAATAATTTGGAATTTTTCATTCAAATTTACTTACGATCTTTATCAAATCTTGAGTATATTTAAATGCATATTTATTTTTAACTTCAAAAAACTTTGTATTTTTACTCTCTCTTCCATTAGCCTCAATATTTGATGATTTAACGATACATCCTAGTCCTTTTATTTCTCTATAAACCGAATGTTTTGTCATACTTGATGGCAAACTAGTTTTGTAAATAATTTCCATATTATTTTCACTTTTTTTCCAAATATTATGATCTGAATATTTAGCATACGGAACTAAACAATCGTAATTATCATCAAAATTTCTTATGAGGTTTTTAAAGAAATTTTTTGGCCTATAAGGATAGATTTCTTCAAATGAAAGAAAGTGGCTAGGCTTATATTTTTTGAAAATTTTTGGGAAAATATTTTTTAGAATTTGATCTGGACCAAGAATATCTTCCGATAAAATATTTGGTCTTTTAAAGAAAATGACTTTTTTACTTTGAAATTTTTTCTTTAAATTATAATCGTTGGTTATTATAAAGATTTTATTTATTTTTTTTATCTTTTTGAGTTCCTCAACAGCATCCTCAATTAAAAACTCTTTATTTGAGGTAATAATCGGTTTTTGTATTGCAACTATTGCACAAAAATTCGGTTTTTTTATTAATGGTCTTTTTGTTATTATTTTTGTTATTCTTTCAACTCTTAAAAGGTTATGTGAATGACCTACACCATGATAATGATAAACGCACGAGTTCGGCTCGTAAATAATTTTATACTTTTTTTCTAAAACTTTTTGCGCCCATATTCTATCCTCTATATGATGAGTTTTTTCATCAAATTTAAATTTTTTCCATACATTTTTTTTTATAATACTATTGGCGTTATGAAAGAAAGGGTCTTTTGTTTGTATTTTTTTATCTTTTCCAAATAAATAATACATGTCGCGTACATCATGGGGATTGGAGATATCTAATGGTTCCTGTTTTCCATAACAACCTGCCACATTTTTTGACTTCAAATTTCTAACAAAATTACCAAGCCATTTATTATTTTTTGGAATACAATGTCCAGAAATCATCACAATATAATTACCTTTTGATTTAGAAATACCCAGATTTAAAGATCTACCTGGAAAAAATTTATTACTTTTATATTGTACAATTTTAACTTTTGGAAAATTTTTTTTTATAATTGTGAGTGTTTTATCTGTGCTATTGTTATCAACTACTATAATTTCAAAATTTTGATAAAGTTGATTTTCAATTGCGTGGAGGCACTTTCCAATCCAAAAACCTTCATTTTTTGTCCTTACTATTATCGAAACTAGATTTTTCTCCATTAAACTATTTTTTTATTTAATACTTTTCCAACTTCTCTTAGTTCATCTACTAAATTAGAAAACTCCTCAAAATTTATAGCTTGTAAGGGATCAACCGCAGCATTTCTAGGATCCGGATGTGTCTCTAGCATTAAACCTTCTGCCCCAACTGCAAGAGAAGCGAGTGATAGTGGCTTAACCCACTTGTGCCAGAAGGATGCATGTGATGGATCAGAAATTATTGGTAGGCAGGAGCTTTCTTTTACTGCAGGAATTGCTTGTAAATCTAATAAAAATCTGCTCGTGCTTTTGTGCGTGTGGGGCACAGAAACACCTCTTTCACATAAAATTACTTTTTCATTTTTTTCAATAAGAGCGTATTCGGATGCACCAAGTAAATCTCTGATAGAACATCCAAAGTGCCTTTTTAACAATATTGGTTTCATAGTTTTTGCAACATTGGTTATTAATGGAAAATTCTGCATGTTTCTTGCACCAATTTGAAAAACATCAACAAAGTCTTTTATTAGTTCTATTTTTTCAGATTCCATTATTTCTGAAACAATCATTACATCAAAATTTTTTTTAACCTCTTCAAGTATCCTTATTCCTTCGTCTCCTAGCTCAAAATATTTCTTTGATCTATATGGAAAAGTTAAAGGCTTATAAATTCCACCTCTTAATAATTTGATTTTCTTTTTTTCAAGTAATTCACAACATCTAAAAATCATGTCTTTATTTTCTAGAGTATTTGGACCGGCAATTACTGGAACAGTGTCAGAACCAAAACTTATATCTTTTGATATTTGAACAATTTTTTTTTTATTATTTATCGATGAAAGAGGAAACTTACTTTTGTGATCTTCTTCAGTTATATCCTTACCTGGGAATTTATTTTCCATTTCTCATTCCTTCCGCTATTTTATCTTTTTTTTTCAAATTATTTACAATCCCAAAAGCTTCTACCGCTTGCATAAAATTCATTTGTAAGCCATTTATTGTTTTATGGCCAAATAATTCGCCTGCTATCATAAGATTTGTTTTTAAAGGTTGATAAATAATATCGAAAATAGTGACAAAATTAAAATTTGCTAAAAAATTGATAGTGTCATTTAAATTTTTTTGAATTTTTTTCTTATTTTTATAAATAAAATTTTGGTGGTTTTTCTTATTCACTTTTGAAACATTTACTTGTGATATTGGAGAAAAATTCTTTAAGTTAAAGTGTCCATTTTTATAAAACCAACCATCAAATCCAATTGAAGTACAATTAATTATACAATCTAGTTTGTTAATTCTATTTAAATTTTTTAAATTCGAAAAAATTTTAATTGAATTATTATTTTTAATTTTAACTATCTTTATAAAATTTTTTAATTTGATGTTACTGCGATTAAATATTTGTATTTCACTGTTTTTAAAATAGTTTATAACAGATACAATACAAGCTTTTCCAGCGCCTCCACATCCAAATATTAAAATTTTTTTTTTTGATTTTTTAATCTTCATTTTTTTTAATGTATAGATAGAGCCAAGATAATCTGTATTGAGACCAAATAATTTACCATTTTTATTTACAATAGTATTAATTGATCCAATACTCTTTGCATTCTTATCAATATGATCAAGATATTTCATGATTTTTTCCTTATAGGGTACTGTAACAGATGATCCGAGAAAATATTTATTTGATTTTAAGTAATTACAAAGTTTTCCCAAATTACTCTCTTCAACATCAGCAGGAAACATTTTTGTTTTTTTTTTAAAAAACTTATATGCACTATTCCACAATGCTGGTGACCTGGCCCCTTTAGACGGTGTTAAACCAATGATAAGTGCAAAATTATTTTTATTTTTAATATTAATTTTGTTAATTAAAAGTTTGTTTAAATCTCTCATTAATTACCTAATTTTGAAGAAATAATTTTTCTATTATTTAATACCCATTTATTTTTATAAGAGGAAAGATATAACATATTTATTAATTTAAGAGTTTCGATTGTGTCTATAGCTCTCAAAGGTTTGACTTTTTTATTATAGTAGCTTTTAATAATTTTATTGAAACATTGATAATGAGAAATACCAACCCCGCTTTTAACTTTTTGAGAATTTTTTTTACAGTCCTTAATTAACTTTTTATTTTTATTATTTCCAAATTCAAATATTTCAACTTTGTTGCAAGCAATTCCAGATAAACTTAAAATTTTGTTTTGACAGATTATATCAATTGAAGCTTTAAAGTCAGACGGCCTCAACGCTGTCGATAAACCTATAGTGCATGTAACGTCTTTAAATTTTATCATACCGATGTGAGTATCTTCAGCTTGAAGTTTATTTGAAACATTGCTTATAGTGCTTATCGCTCTAATAGGCTTTCCAAATAAATAACAAAGAAGGTCAATATAATGAATGCCTTGTTGAGCTATTACACCTCCATCATGTTTCCATTTGCCATGCCATCCAGAATAATAACCTTGAGGTCTGGACCACAATAAATTTAAATTTACCAGTACTTTTTTTTCCTTTTTATTTTTTTGTAAAAAATTTTTAACAAACTTTACAGCTTTATTTTCTCTATTTTGGTAGATTACAAAAAAATGCAGTTTTTTCTTAATTGCTATTTTATTCAATTTTAATAGCTCACTTACTTTTAAAACAGGTGGTTTTTCTACAACTACATGTTTGTGATATTTAAAGCATTTCAAAATATCTTTATAATGACTACCTGATGGCGTAGATATATAACAATATTTAAAATTACTTAAAAAAAAATTTTTTTCATTTTCGTTAAGCTTACAATTAAATCTATTACTATAATCAATATTTTTTTTTTTATTTTTGTCAAAAACACTTATAACTTTTACTTTGTCACTCAATTCATTTTTTAATAGTTTATAAATTCTTAAATTTACAACAGTGCCTAAACCTAAAAGGCCGAATGTAAGTTTATTATTTTTTTTTGTATTCATATAGAAACCATTCAATAAATTTTTTAATTCCTACCTCAAGATTAGTCTCAAATTTAAAATTGAATAGTTTTTTTTCTATTTTAATATTTGATTTAGTATTTAAAACATCTCCTGGCTGTTTTTTTTTATATACTTTTTTAACTTTAATAGAAATATTTTTTTCTAGAAGATTTATAAACTTATTAAGTGAAATAGCTTTGGAATTTCCCACATTAAAAACACTATTTTTATTCAAATTTATTTTTTTTAAATTTTTTTGAATTAATAAAATATTATGAATTAAGTCATCGATATATGTAAAACTTCTTGTATGATTTCCTTTGTTATAAATCTCTATATTTTTGTTTTCAGTAATTAATTTGCAAAATTTGAAGTAAGCCATATCCGGTCTTCCCCAAGGACCGTAAACAGTAAAAAATCTCAGACCAATACTATTTAAATTATAAAGATTGAAATATACGTTAGATAAAAGTTCCATACTTATTTTAGAAACAGCATAAACAGAAATAGGTTTTCTAGGTGAATAACTTGATGAACTGAATGATTGCTCTCCATAAACTGAAGAGCTACTTGCATAAAAAATTCCAAAGAGTTTTTTTGATTTTTTAAAGTGTTCTAATAAGTTTATGTAAGTAATTATATTATCTTTAATGTACTGGTTAGGTTTTTCAATTGAATACCTTACGCCGGCTTGACCAGCGAAATGATAAATATAATTTATATTATTCTTTAGGTTCCTCTTTTCCAGAGTTGAGATATTTTTAAGATCTCCATAAATAAAAGAAAAATTCTTGTATTTTTTCAATAACTTAAGTCTTTTTTTTTTAATTTTTATATCGTAATAGTCATTAACATTGTCGATACCTATTACTTTATTACTTTTATTTTCCAAGAATTTCTTTGCTAAATGAAATCCAATAAAACCAGCTACTCCTGTGATTAAAACTTTCATTAATATTCTAAGAGGTTATTCTTTATTAAAAAATTATAAATCTTTTTAGTTTTTATAAAATCTAAACCAATTAAATTTGAGATCTTTTTTAAGTCATTTTTACCATCAGAATATTGTAAAAAATGAAGAATGGTACTTTTAAAATCTTTTAATTGTATATTAGCAATATTCAAATTTCTCTTAAAAAGAAAAGGTTCACATGTGATCTTTGATTTAGGAATAATTTTTTTATCGAGTATTTGAATCGCTTTTAATGCTACAGAATAACCGCCTTTGATACCTTTAAATGAAACAATTTTGAAATTATCTAAAGATGTATGGTACTCTTTGTATTCTCCATATTTACTTCTAAATATAGAGGTAATTGGAATGTCAATTCCTGGTGAATTAAATTGTCTTTCATCTGATCCTCTTTTTAAAAAGGAAAATCTTTTATAATTTATTCTAAGATCTTTATATGCCTCAAGAAGTGCATAATCAGAAGGAGAGCTATTATATTTTGATAAAATACAAGAATGCATTCTATTATCACCTATGCAAGATAAATTGTAACCGCCAATTACATTTTTTTTTAATTTGGAAAAGTTTTGACTCAAAAAAGCTATTGATCCTATTGTTTCGGGTATAAATATAAATCTTAAAGATTTTTCATTTTTTGTTTTTCTAAAAAAATTTATTAGTCCCATACTTACAATTGGGCCTGATAATTCATTATTGGCCATTGATGGGTGACAAATATATGTTGAAATTAAAATTTCCTGCTTTGATTTTCCTGGTAAAAAAAGTTCTCCATAATTCATGAAGCCATTTTTTTTAAACTTCGAATCAATCAAAACTTTGAAAAAGTCACTTTTTTTATAATTTTTTTTAATTTCTTTTTTTTGTTCTTCAGATATACAAAAACCCCAATATTTCTTATAATAAGAAGTTACATAAGGTATAGCTTTTGGTTTTGAGGGAATACTGTTTAAATGTTTTAATAATTCATCTTTTTTGATTTTTTTATTAATAAAATTAGAATATCCAACTAAATGTAAATTATTATTTTTAAAATCAATTATTTTTTTTTTATCTTTATCAACTATATAAGCATTTTCTACATTCCATTCAGGCGGAATTTTCCAGTCAAATACTTTGGTGCCAGATTTGATTTTTTTAATCTTTAAATCTTTAAAATTTTTTTTTATAATTTTTAATGTTTTAACTGTACCATTACCAGTAATGCTACGGTTTATTTCAAATAATTTTTTTTCTGCTAGATTGTAGTAATTTTTTAGTCCCATTATTTTCTAATTAAATCTTTTAAATTCTGCAACAGATACTCTAGATTTTAAATAAGTATCTATATTTTCTTCAATTTCACATTTCTTAATAATTTTAAGGATTTTTTTTAAGTGAAAAAAGTATTTATCCAATATTCTATTATTGTGTGCGATTGAACAGTATATAAGATTTGATGCTAAAATATTTTTTTTAAGCATTTCTTGCGTTATGAAAGTTTTATATTTTTGGTGATTATTAACAAAAGTAAAATTTGCAAGAGAAGGGATTCCATTAATTTTTACGTCTAACTTTTCTTTTTTAAATAAATCTCTCCATCTCTTTTGGATTTTTTTTCCAATTTTCGTTATTTTTTTCCAAGTTTTGTTTTTTTCCATTTGTTCTATTGTTTTCAAAGCAGCTACATAACCAGCTCTTTCACTCCAAAATGTACTACTAATAAATGTGGACTCTGCACTTTCCATAATATTTTTTTTTCCTACTACTGCAGTTATAGGGTACCCATTTCCTAAAGCTTTACCAAAAATACAAATATCAGGTCTTACATTAACTTTTTTATGTAACCCACCCAAAGTTTCTCTAAATCCTGTAGTGCATTCATCAAAAATCAACACTATCTTCATTTTACTCGCGAATTTTTTTACTTTTTTCAAAAAACTTATATTTGGGTAAGATGTTCTGCATACTTCCATTTTAATTGTTCCTATGTCATTTTTTTTACAGATTTTTTTTAATTCATCGAAGTTGCCGTACTCAAAGGGAAAAACAGTTTTTGAAAGTTTTTTTGGAACACCTCTTGTTTCCAGACCTTTCAGTAAATGTTTATCAAGTTTTTTTTTATCTTTCAGATTTGCAGACAAATACCAATCGTGCCACCCATGGTAACCACAAATCGCAACATTATCTTTGCCGGTAAATGCTCTGGCAATCCTTATTGCTATAGAATTTGCTTCTCCACCAGTTCTAGCAAATTTAGCCTTATCAAACCAAGGATGTAAAGAAATTAATTTATCTGCTAACTCGACTTCTTCGCGACAATTTAATGTGGTCATATTTCCTTTAGAAATATTTTTTTTTACAGAATTATCTATAATTTTATTTGCATATCCTAAAACGTTAGTCCCAACACCCATCAATGACATATCTAAATAAGAATTATTATCATAATCTTGTATTCTACAACCTTTAGCAGATTTAAAATATGATGGCCAAAGATCTGGTAAAAATCTTTCTGGGCTTTTTGATAAAATCATATTTCCTCCAGCTATTACCTTTTTTGCTTTAGTCCAGATTTCTTGACCAGTTCTTGTTTTTCTAAAAAGATTTCTTTTATCTTTTAATTCATTTTTAAATATTTTTATGAAATTTTTTTTTTTTAAAATATCATCTAGAGAAAAAAATATGTTTGATTTAAAAAAATTAAATACACTTTTAATTTTTTTAAAATTTTTCTTTGTATCTAGGGATAATTTGATTAAACTATTATCGTAATAAAAATTACTTTCATAGTTTATTTCTTTAATCTTAAATTTATTTTGATTTCTTCTTATAAAACTAGTAACATGCTCTCTATCATATCTTTTTTTTGCATTTATATGTGCATATTTCAAAACTTTAAATGAAAATATTTCTACATCAAAACCATCTGGAAAAGTTTTTGGAGATGTGAATAAATAATCTACTTTATGTTTTTGATAAATTGAAACCATTTTATCAATAATTTCCGGATCAGATAAAGGACAGTCCCCGGTAATTCTAATAATTGTATCAATCTTATTTTTATAAGCTGTAACGTAATACCTTTCTAAGACATCTTTTTCGTTACCTCTAAAAACATTTGCTCCTATAGATTTTAAGTGATGATCTAGAAAATTATTTTTTACGGTATTTGGAATTGTGAAAATAATCTTTTTTACCTTTTTAACTCGCTGAACTCGTTTAAACAGAATTTCTGATACAGTTAAACTTTTAATTTTTTGAATTACTTTTTTTGGAAATCTGCTTGATGTGAGCCTTGATTGAATAATAATACCTATATTTTTTTTCATGTTAAATATCTTTTAATTTTTTAATGTATTCTCTTTCAACTTCATTATTAGCTTTAAAGTATAAAAAGTTATTTAGATATAAATCTTTAGATTTCTGAACATTTTTGCTTAACCACCAATCATCAACATTATTCCATATTTTTCCAATGTGTTTTGACATTTTCTCTGGATTATCAAAAATTATTTTATTTTTTTTGAGATTATATAAAATTTTATCAAATCTTTTTTCGTAAAGCAGAAAGTTTTTTGGTAATAAAATTAAGGTAGGTACATTGAGTTTGAGTGACTCTAAAGTAGGAGTAGACAAATAAAGAGTTACGATAATCTTTGCGTTCTCTAAGGATTTTAAGTAATTTTGTTTATCCGATATTATTTTGTTTTTTCCAAAATTTTTGGAAAACTCTCTATTTAAATTAAGCCCGTAACTATTGATACATTTATATCGTGCTTTATCATGAATACACTTAGGTAAACTCTTAAGTATTTTTTTTAAGTATAAAAACTCAATTACATTTGTTGCAGAAATCATACTCATGACTTTATTAGTATGCCTTGAAACTTCTCTGTGTATTAAAATAATTTTATCGCCATTTCTTTTTTTTTTAAAATTTCTATAAAGTAAAGGAAGAGAAGAAGAAATTAAAATTTGATTTTTTTTAATTCCAAATTTATGAGAAATAAAATTTTTATTTGAAACTTTTGTTTCATGAAAAAGGTTTGTAGGTACTATCGCTGGATCATATGCACCATGATCTGAAATAATTAATTTGCTATTAAGCCTTGTCATTTCCGCTACCCAGATTTTATATAAATCATTAAAAAGTATATCGTATTGTGAAAATATAATTTTTTTTTTCTTTGTTAAAAGATTATCAATTTCGTTTTTAGCATTTGAAAAATATTCAACATAAATTTTTGGAAGATTATGGAGTATAAAATCAAGTAAAAAATTCTCAAATTTGTCCCTTGAAAATCCTTTTTTTCTCAATAGAAGTTTTTTTCTTATTAAATTTTTTTCTTCAATTCTATTATTTTGAATTTTATCAAGAAATTTAAAATACAAGTTTTTAAAAAAATCTTCTGTGGAAAAAGGCAAGTTTCTTAATTTCAAATTTAATGAAAAAAATTTACGAGTAGAAAATATTTTTCTATCAAATAGATACTTATTGAAATTAAGTAAGATTTTAAAAAAAAATGAATTTTTTTTAAATTTTGAGGTAACAAAATTTGTACTATTTGTTTTCCAACTGAAATTATCCAAATACTTTGTAATATTATTTGAAGTTTTCAGCTTTTTTTTTGAATACAAAACTCTTTTTGAATAATTAGAAAAAATAATTTTTGAAAAAATTTTATGATTAAGATAGTTATCATTACAAAATAAATTTACCATTTGCAGAGTTGTCAAAGGTTCTTCAAAATTGATTTTATTATACGAAATTAAGCTATATTTTTTTTTATTCTTCTTAAAAAAAAATCTTATATTTTCCCACCTGTCAAAAATACTTGGCAAGGTCCAGAATAAGAATGGCCCTATTAAAATTCTCCAATATTTTTCAGAATAATTTGTATTATGAATTGAGTTAAGAGATTTGTATAAAAATTTTATAATTTTCTCATTTAGTTTTGTTAAGTATAAGATATCTCTCTTTTTTTTTCTTTTATTGTACCAATGATCAAGGTTTAGCTTTTTATCAATTGAATGGTCTTCAAATGGATTACCGCACCATATCCCCAACGGGATATTTGTTTTTTCTTTTGAAAAACTTTCAGGTATATCAGTTAATACCAGGTTATCTCTCTTCACTAATTTAGAATTTTAATTTTTTTATTTGATCGATATTCAGGAAGTCCTTGTTGGTTCCCGAATTGTATTCAAAATCTTTATGAACTTTTTTGGGAGCTTCTGAATAATTTTTTTTGAGGTTCTTTATTGTTTTATTGCTTGTATCATTTAAAATTACAAAGTATTTTTTAAATTCATAAGTCAAATGATGAAATTCATTAGGGCACATTAGTTCGTGTATTTTTTCTCCAGGACGAATTCCAATTACCTTTAATTTAATATCTTTTTTAAACGATTTTGCTAAATCTGTTATTTTAATTGATGGTAGCTTTGGTACCAATATTTCACCACCGATCATTTTTTCAAAAGATGTTTTTACTAAGTCTACTGCCTGATCAAGTGTGATCCAAAACCTTGTCATGTTTTTATGAGTAATTGGCAATGTTGCACTTCCATTTTTAACTAAATTTTTGAAATATGGTGCTACAGATCCCCTGGAACCCAATACATTTCCATATCTAACCACAGTAAATTTTGTATTTTGCTCTCCAACCAAACTGTTAGCTGAAACAAAAAGTTTATCTGCTGCAAGTTTTGTTGCACCATATAAATTGATTGGATTTGCTGCCTTGTCAGTAGACAAAGCTACGATTTTTTTTACTTTTTGGGATATAGAGGCTTTTATTATATTTGATGCTCCACCAATATTTGTTTTTATAAATTCTATAGGGTTATATTCTGCGATTGGAACATGTTTTAATGCAGCTGCATGAATTACGTAATCTACATTTTTAAGAGCCATTTCTAATCTATCAAGATCTCTTACATCTCCTAAAAAAAATCTTAAAAACGGGTATTTTTTTTGACTAAATCTTTTTTGCATTTCGTATTGTTTGTATTCATCTCTCGAATAAATTATTAAACGATTAGGCCTAAATTTTTTTGATATTTTTTCTACAAAAGCATGTCCAAAAGAACCTGTTCCTCCAGATATAAATATATTTTTTTTGTTGAACATAATTTTAATTTAAAACTTTATTAAAGCTAGTTTATACCTTTTTATAAAAATTATATCTTTGCAAAATTTTTTTAATGTTTCTATTTCTATGTAATTGCAATAAGCAATAACAGATTTGTTTTTCTTTAATTTTTCGATATTATTTTTAAGAAATTTTTCCATAATTACTCCGTCAAAAGGGTTGAACATAAAAATAAAAAAAGACTTGGATTCTTCTAATAAGTAGTTTTGTGCCTCTTGATGAAATACTTCTACTGTATAAGGTTTTTTAATTGAACTTTCTATATTAATTTTAGTGTTCTCTACATATCTTTTTTCAAAATCAAAACCGCTATAGCTATTAAAGTTAAATCTTTTATAGGCATAAATTAAAGGTATTCCGTTTCCACATCCAATATCAATAAAATGATAATTTTTTTCATCGTAATGTTTTAAGAAAATTTCATATAGCCGTTTTAAGTTTAGCAACCAAACTGTTCCTAAGCCTTTCGAATATTTTAAATTTAATTTTTTCATAGTTTCTTCATCAGCCTCTTCAAGATCAATAGGTATGTTGTTTAATAATTTAAAAACATAATTATAAAAAAAATTGTATCCTCTGATGATATTATTATTATGATACATTTTTAATTCTAAAATTTAAGGAACCTATGATCTGCTATGTACAAATACTTTTGGAATTTTAAAGTATTCGAGACGATTTTTTAAAAACTTCTGTATTTTTTTTTCGTCTATTTTTCTTTTAGAGTTATATCTTGTTTTAATTTCATAAGTATTTGAAAAGCTTCGTATTATAAATTTACATGAATTACTTTTTATATTCGGGTATCTATTAATTTCATTTTCAACCTCTTTTAAATTTACGCTTAAACCATTAATCTTTTTAACTTGGTCCTTCCTTCCTAAAAGAATAAAATTATTTTTTGAAATCATTTTTGCTAAATCTCCGGTTTTATATCCGTTTTTTGTAAATTTAGTATTTGATGAATTTTTTACATATCCATCTGCAACTATTTTTCCTTTTATAATTATTTCACCAATTTGATTTTTTTTACAAACCTTATTTTTGTTATTTAAAATATTTATATCTACACTAGGAGAAGCTTGAAATGTTTTTGGTATTTGTTTTCCGTATTTAATTATTTTAAAAGCACATCTTGATGCCTCTGTTAATCCATAATGATAATATATGACTGCTCTATTAAATTTTTTTCTCAGCCAATTTAGTGTTTTTGTATTTATTTTTTCACTTCCAAGCTCAATAAACCTAATATGTTTTCTTAGGCTTGAAAAATTTAAGAAACTCATTTTTTTTAAAATTTCTATCCCAGAGGGTACCATGAAAAATCCATTAATTTTATGCTGTTGTAATAAGTCAAAAAAGTTACCAAAATTATTAGGATTTTCATTTAATATTATTGTATGACCATTAGCAGCAAAACATTTTAATCTGCCAAGACCGTCGGAGTGGTTCAATGGCAGTGAAATTAATTCTAAATCTTTGCTTTTAAGTTTTACAATTTTATTAATCATTTTCGCAACAATCAGCGATTTTTTTAAAGATAGTACTACTCCTTTTGGACTTCCGGTGGTACCTGAGGTATAAATTATTTCGTAACCTTTAGTTTTTAAATTATTTTTTTTTTTTGGTTCTAATTTTTTTAATTCATGAAATTTTTTTAATTGTTTGATATTTTTATATTTAATTTTTTTGTCACAAATTAGGTATCTAATTTTATTTTCATTCAAAATAAAATCAATTTTTTTTGGTGGTAAATAATTACTTACTAAAACAGGAATATGACCAGAAAATCGTATTGCAAAATAATATATTACCCATTCAATAGAGTTTTTATGACTCAGTAAGATTTTATTTTTTTTAAATGACCTCAGGTAATTAGAATAAGAATAAATTCCTTTTATTAAGTCTTTAAATGAAATTTTTCTTTGATCACATATGACAGCAATTTTATTAGGATTTTTTTTAGCATTTTTAAGTAATGCTTTTTCAATCATTTTTTTTTGAAATATGAATTATATCTTGGATATTCTTAATCTTTGATATCTCGTTTGCAGAAATTTCAATTCTTAAAACTTTAGTCATATCAGCAATAATTGAAATTAGACTGAGAGAATCTAACTCGTCTCCAAATTTAAATTTTTTTATTTTGTTTAAATCCTTCAAATTTTTCAATTTTAAATGTTTTTTGAAAATTTTTGCTAATTTGCTGTCAATTTTTTTGATTGGCATTATTTACTTGTCATTTGTCATTAATACAAAAACTTTTCTATTGCCAGCATATCTTCGTCTACCGTGAGAAATCATTAAGTTATTTAATACTAAAATATCACTAGGTTTCCAATTAACGTTAATTGAATTTTTCTCTAATACTTTTCTAATTTTTTTTAAGTATAAAATTGGAATTTCTTTTCCATTTCCAAATTTAGTATCTCTAGGAAAGTTTCCTTTTCCATAAATTTTGTTAAAAAGAAATCTTGTTTTTTTATCATAATTGCTATTATGAAATAGATGAGCTTGATTAAACCATATTTTTGATTTGATATCTTTGTTATAATAAGAAAAGTTATTTATTTTCCAAGTAATTAATTTATTTGCGCTCTCCCATTTAAATTTTATTTTATTTTTTTTACAGTAGTTCGATATTTTTTTTTTATTCTTAGTATTAAAAGTTCTCTCAATAGAAAGATCTAATCCATATCCATATTTTCTTACATACATAATTTTCTTTTTTTCGAATTCTCTTTTGATTTTTGTGTCGATCTGATCATAAATTTTTTTTGAGTTTGCGATGGTTGTTTGCCCGCCTTTTTTAGCAACAACACTAGAATAAAACCATAAGTTATTAGGAAATTTAGATGCATACGACATTTCATTGTGTATCGGGATTTCTACTTTAGGTGAGATTTCCGTCGAAGTGTAAACTTTTCCTTTAACTTTGCTTCTCGGAGTTGAAGCTTCTTCATAATTTAAAATTTTTTTATGAACTGATTTTACTATAGAATTAAACTCATTAATATTTTCAATTTTAAAACCTCTAAATAATATTGCACCTTTTACATTTAATAATTTTTTAAATTTACTATTCCAATTTTTTTTAAAGAGTTTTTTTAGATCTCTGTTTTTTTTAGAACTTTTTATTGTTACTACATTTTTTGTCATAGATTTTGATCCATTATTTCAACTATACCCATTCCTTTGATAAAAAAAAAGGATGCATCTATCTCCTCGAATGGGGAGAGATAAGAATCGGTAATTTTTATTACCTCGATTTTTGATTTTTTTAATTTATTTAAAGTTTTTTTAAGATTTTTTGTAATGTAACAAATATGATAAATTGAGCTTTTATGTTTTCTCAATATTCCGTCAATTGGCGATTTTCCCTTAACTTTAGACACGATTTCAATCGATGGCTGGTTTTTTGATGAGCAAATAGCATTTTTCACATTATAATTTTTATTAAAACGTATTTTGTCGATTTTATAACCTGCTTTTTTTAGTAGCTTCATAGATAATTTTAAATTGTCAGTAGCCATACCTAGATGGTGAAATTTAAGTCCAAAATTATTCATTTTAAAATTTTTTCAACTTTTTTATCAAAAATATTATTTTGAATTTTGATACTTTTTTTAACCTTTTCATAAACATCCCCTTTTGGATATTTAAGCATCATTTTAAAGAAAAATTTTTTACCAGGCCAGAAATTTTCACCTAGTTTTTGTTTATATTTAATATAATCTTTTAATAAACAAGAATGAAAACAAACATCGTAATATTTATTATCTTTCAAATAATGGCTTCTTGCTATTCCCTCTACTTTATATCCAAATAAATTGCTATATTTCTGCCACTCTGCAAGTTCTAAAACTTGTGATGTCCTAACTTTATTAAGATTGAGTTTTTCAAAAGCGTGCTTAGTAAGTAAGGCTTTAGTTTCTACAGAATTAAATACAAAATCTTTTTTTCTAAATGGAGACATAATTACAGCCATATAAGCAGTACGGTTAATCCAATCAATTTTAGAAAGTGAGCATACACCGACTAACTTATGAGTTTTTTTCTCAGCTACAAGTAAAAATAATCCAATTTTTTTTTTATTTGACTCTATCATTCTTTTTAAAACAAGTTTTTGATTATTAATTGTATTAGGAAATAAACCGTGATGTATTAAATATTTTGTAAACTTAGCATCATTAAACCAGTTATACCATTCAGTTTTCTCTACGGCATGCTTGCTTGGAACAACTAAATCCACTGTTTCTCCCTCTATAAATACTTGATACTTCATTATATAAATTTTTGTTTATTGAAAAAAACTTTAAACCAAATTTCTGTATTTAATAAAAACCTTATTAAAGTTATATTTTTCTCAATTTCTTTTTTATCATCCAAGACTTTAAAAATTTCTTTCTTATTAAGAAAATTTGAGGTTATACTATTTTGATTTTTTGCTAAACTTTTAATCTTATCGATAGCGTATTTTTTATTAAGTTCTAAATCAAAATCATTGCCAAATCCATTTTTTTTTCGGTTAAGTATTTTTTTATCAAGATATTTAGCCATATATTTTTTCAATAAATGTTTTCCCTCTTGTTGATCTTTCTTAAATTTTTGAGATAGTTTTACTGAATTTATCCATTTGACAAACTCTGGTTTCAAAAATGGGGCTCTAGACTCTACTCCACATGCCATAGCAGCCCTATCCTGCCTTTGTAGCAAGGCTTGCATTCTATATTTTTGCGAAAAAAGCATCTGAGATGTATTTAAATCAAATTTTTTTGATATTTTATTTAAGTATTTCCACGGTGATGATTTAAAAACTTCTGACTCGAGTGACCTGATATTGAGAATCTTATTAATCGTATTGACATCTTTGAAGCTACCTCCAAAATATATTTTGGATAAATCTTTTTTATAGTTTCCAGAAAAAAGATTGCTTGTTCTTTTGAACCTTTCATAACCAAAAAAAATTTCATCTGCACCTTCACCTGAAAAGATAACTTTGATTTGATTTTTTCTGATAATCTTTGATAAATTGTAAACCAAGTGAAAATTATTAAAAGTACATGGTTCATCATTGTAATGTGCGACCTTTTCCAAATTATTCCAATAATCTTGAATTTTGTTTGTTATAGAAAATAATCTAATATTTTTATCTTTAAATTTTTTTTTTAAAAAATCATAGTAATAACTGACTTCTTTTTTTTCGTTTACTTTCTTTGATTTATTTTGAGCGAAAAAAAGTTTCATTGTATCCTGATCTCCAAGTTCCAACATCTTATACACTAAAGAGGATGAGTCTATTCCGCCTGAAACTAAAGAAGCTATTGGTACATCGCTTATTAATCGTGATTTTACGCAATCATTAAATTTGTATTCAAATTCTTCAAGTGAAACATCTTTTTCCAGAGTGTTAAAATCTTCTAGTTTCCAGTAATCATAAATTTGATGTGATTTATCTTTAAGTTTAAACTTTAAAAATGTTCCTGGTTCAATTTCGTAAATATTTTTAAATGCTGTTTTCTTACCTAATATTTTACCATGAAGAAATATTTCATGAAACATTGTAATATTCGGAGAAAAATCGTTAAGATTGCTAGAAAAAATGGATTTTATTTCGGAGGAAAAAATAAAATAATTACTATTAGTAGAATAATATAAAGGTTTTTCTCCGATCCTATCTCTTACTAAATATAACTCATTTTTTATTTGATCGAAGTATGAAAAGGCATACATTCCATCAATTTTTGAAACTGCTTTTTTTAAACCAAAGTGTAAAATAAAGTTAAAAAGTGTCTCTGTATCGCTTTTTCCACTGTCATGGATTCCTTTTCTATTTAATTCATCACTTAAATCTTTGTAATTATAAATTTCACCATTAAAAGTTAAAATTTTATTATTTTTATTTATCGGTTGTTTTGCATTAATTTCTTTTAGACCAATAATTGATAATCTTGTGTGTCCGAAATAAAAATTTTTGCCTTTAATAAAATCTTGGTAGTCAGGACCTCTATGAACAATAGTATTTAAAGGTGATTTTTTAAGAAAATTTTCCCTTATCCTCTTGTTTTCCGAAATTATTCCAACAATTCCACACATATATTTAAAATTTAAAATTTGAGATTTAAGCAATGCTCCGCACTTCGTAAAAATACGTTTTTACAAAGATATATTTTCATTTTTTTTTAAATAGGCTGAAATAAAAAATCGTTTTTTTTTACTGATGTATTTATTTTTCCTATTAAGATATTTAATCTATTCTTTTGCATATTTATTATTTTAAAAATTTGATTAGCAAAAGGACCAGAGATAAATTTGTATTTTTTTTCAAGTTTGAATTCATAAAAAGTTTGTTTCAAAAATCCATTTTCATTTTCATTTTCTTTACATTTTTTTATAAAATCTGAAATTTCTTTTTGAGATCGCACAAACCCATTTAAAATATATTTTAAACCTTTGATGTTATTGTATGAGTTAATTAAGTTAATGTTTTCAAAGTTTTTATGGAAACAAAAGATATACTCGCCTAAAAGATTATATTCTTTATTATATACTTTTTTTTTCTTTAAGGTTTTTATCAAAATTTTAGGAATGTAAAATTTTATATCTTTTCCTAATCTTTCACCCAATTCATTCTTTAAAAAATTTAATTTTTTTTTTTCTGATTTAATAATTAACCACATATCTATTACTCGTATTTTTTTAGTTCTTTCTTTAATTCATCGTATTCAACCATTTTCTTTTTCATATAGTTTATTGTTAACTTTGTTCGTTCAGATATTCCTTTTGGTGTAATTACATATTGTAAATATTTAATTTTGTTTGATTTTTTTTGGAAATTTTGAATTTTGACTAGCCCCTTTTTTTTTAGAGCTTTAAGACAGTAATTAAGTTTTCCTAAACTGAAACCCAATTTTTCAGCTAATTCTCTCTGTGAGGCAACTGGTTTTTTTTGAACGTGCCTTAATACTTCAAAATGATCTTCTTTATCTTTCATATTGTTCAAATTTTGAACATTATAAACGTTCAAAAAATGAACGGTCAAGCATTAATTTATTGTGCTTAATGATTTTTTAGTGTTAAATCTACTTAATATGGCAAAAATTTATTACAATCGACAATATATAGACTCCAAAGATAAAATTGTAGTTTTAAAAGCTTTAGATGAGGATTTAATTACTGGTGGAAAATATGTCCATAATTTTGAAAAAAAATTAAAAAAAGTTTTAAAAGTTAAATTTGCTAAGTCTTGTATTAATGGAACTGCTGCTCTTCATATGGCCTATGAAGCAATTGACCTTAAAAAAAATGATGTAGTTATAATGCCAGTTATTAATTTTGTAGCCGCTTATAGCATGGCATCTTTATATAAAGCAAAAATATATTTTGCAGATGTAGATTATCTTACAGGTCAAATGACACCAGAAACTCTAATAAATTGTATAAAAAAAAATAAATTAAAAAAAATTAAAGCGATAATTACAATGTACATGGGCGGATACCCAGAAAATGCAAATAAATTTTTTCATTTAAAAAAGAAATATAATTTCTTGATAATTGAAGATGCGTGTCATGCCTTCGGAGCTAGATATAATCATGCTAAAAATATGCAAATTGGATCTTGTAAATATTCAGATGTATGTGCATTTTCTTTTCACCCTGTGAAAAGTATTACTACTGGTGAAGGTGGTCTTTTAACAACAAATAATAAATTTTATTTTAACAAGATTAAGAAATTTGGCGCGCATAACATTGTGAGAAAAAATAAATATTGGGATTATGACATAGGCAGATTAGGGTTTAATTATAGATTAAGCGATATAAATTGTGCTTTAGGAATTAGTCAACTGAAAAAATTAAGTTTTTTTATTAAAAAGAGAAAAGAAATTTTTAAAATTTACAAAAAAAATTTTAAGAATATTACAAGTATTTTAACTGTACCAAAATATCAAACTTTTGATAAAGCAAGTTATCATTTATTTATTATTAGAATTAACTTTAAGTATTTAAAGAGTAAAAAAAATGATCTGATAAAATATTTGAATAAAAAAAATATCTTTCCACAATTTCATTACAAACCTTTAACCGAATTTAATTTTTTAAAGAATAAAATTAAATTAAAAGATTTCTCGGGGGCATATAATTATTATTTAAATAATATTTCGCTCCCTATTTACGTAAATATGAAAAAAAGTGAAGTCTTAAAAATAATCAAATATTTAAGAATTTTTATTAAAAAAAGACTACCATCTTCTAGGATCAATAACATTTAAATTAGTACATTTTAAACTATTAAAGTTTAAACGTTTATAATTAGTAATTTTCATAATTTGTTTTAATTGGTTAAGGTTATCTACGCCAAGAATTATTTTATCTATAAATTTATTTTTTTTTATAAAACTTAAACATAAGTTTATATTGGAAATATTTTTTTTAGAAAGAAAGTAATTAAACTTTTGTATTTCTTTCTTTCTTGTAATTTTATTTTTTATAGTTGAGGTTAAAACTCCTTGCAAAAAAATTGATCTTGCATAAATTTTAATTTTTTTATTTTTAATTAATTTAAAATATTTTTCGAAGCGCCTGTCTAAAATATTGTACGGAAGCTGAACAACATCAACGTCAATTCTTTTTAAAATTTTTTTCATATTTGAAACATCATAAACTGATATTCCAATATTTTTGATAAAATTAAATCTTTTTATATTATTAAGAAAATTAATTAGTAAGTTTCCGTTCCGAGAAAATATTTTTTCTGGGTTATGAATATAGATTGTTTTGATTGAAATATTTTTAATACTAATTATCGAATTAATTTTTTGAGTTACTTTTTGTAAAAACTTTTTATCATCATTTATAATGATTTTAGTATCTATTTCCCAATTTCTGTTACCTAGTAATTTTAGATTAAAATTATAATCAAATGCAGTATCTAAATGGATAATGCCTTTGTTATAACAATAGTTTAAAATTTTTTTTACTACATTAGGTGAGATTCGTTTTTTTTTAACGTTATTGAAACCGTACGGTTTACCAAATTGGGCTGTGCCCAACACAATTTTTGAATTTATTTTATAGGTCAAATTTTTATTACTTTATGTTTATAATGATCAATATATATTATTAATTTTAAATTATAATTGTAATCTTTTATTTTAAGTCTTATGTTATGCAATCTAATACTAAATGACTAAATAACTGAAAAATTGAATATAAAAATTAATAAAAAAATAAATATTTCACCAAATACTGCACCTTTAGTAGTGGCTGAAATATCTGGAAATCATAATGGTAGTAAGAAAAGTTTTTTAAAACATATTGTTGCTGCGGCAAAAAATGGTGCAGATTTAGTTAAAATACAAACTTATGAACCAGATGATATTGTTATCAAAAGTCTTAGTAAAAAATTCTTAATTAAAGGAGGTGTTTGGCAGAATAAAAACTTATGGGAAATATATAAAAAAGCTCACACTCCATTTAAGTGGCATAAAGATGCATTTAGAATAGCTAGGAAGTATCGTATAAAATTATTTAGTACACCCTTTAGTAAAAGAGCTGTTGACTTGCTAGAAAAATTTAATGTACCGCTTTATAAAATTGCATCGCTAGAAATCACTGATTTTCAACTAATTGATTATATTGCAAAAAAAAGAAAGCCTATTATTATTTCTACTGGAATATCAAACATTCATGAAATTAAAAAAGCTATAGAGATTATAAAAAAATATCACAATAAAATAATAATTTTATATTGTGTTTCTGGATATCCAACACAAGAGCATGAGTCAAATTTAAAGACAATTACTTATTATAGTAAAATATTTAAAGAATATCCTATTGGAATCTCAGACCACACGAGTGACATATCAACTTCTATAACTGCAACTGCTCTTGGTGCTAAGTTAATTGAAAAACATTTTATCATTTCAAAAAAAATTAAATCTGTTGATAGTAAATTTTCGATTGACTCAAGACAGTTAAAAAATTTAAAATTAAACGTTCTAAGGGTTTATAGATCTTTGGGTAAAAACCATAAAGCTATTCAAAAGGTTGAAAGAAATAATCTTAAATTTAGAAGGTCAATATTCGCAATAAAGGACATTAAAAAGGGAGAAAAATTTACGATTAAAAATATTGCTACTTTCAGACCTAAAATTGGAATTGACTCTAATCAATTTTTTAAAATTTTAGGGAAAAAAGCTAAAAAAAATATAAAAAAATCAAATCCAATATTTTTTCAAGCAATTAAATGATAAATTTTAACTAAATCCTAATTTATAAAAATTTTTTTCAGTGCATAAATCAAGCCAATCGAGCTATTAGT
>TARA_B100000963_G_scaffold13107_2_pt1 | contig 51388 bp, 39 predicted proteins | sample TARA_B100000963 | Tara Oceans TARA_B100000963 (sample SAMEA2622097) | marine metagenome | biome: marine biome (ENVO:00000447); feature: surface water layer (ENVO:00002042); material: "saline water (ENVO:00002010), including plankton (ENVO:xxxxxxxx)" | depth 5 m | reverse complement strand
GTAAGCTCTCAAGGCTGTACTACAACTTCGACTCTTAATCTGACTGTTTATCCTTCACCAGTGTTAAGTTCAGATCTACTTATTCCAGCATGTAGTGGTGAGACAATAAACTATATTCCAAGTAGTGAAACTGCAAATACAACTTTTGAGTGGGCAATTGGAAATATGCCTAATGGAATAAATCATACTGGGTCAGTAACAGGTACTGGAAGTATCCAAGGAGAATTTGACCATAACTTCGCTTTTGCTGTCGAGATTCCGCTTACCATTACAAGTTATGCCAATGGATGTGAGGGAGCTACACAAAATATTGTATTCAATATTTTACCAAAACCTATGTTATCAAATGGCTCTACAATTACAATATGTAGTGAAGAAACCCTAGATTTCCAACCTAGTTTTGATAATATTGATAGTGTAAACTTTACTTGGACTAGGCAAGCAGTTCCAGGAATTTCAAACCCTCCTTCCTCGGGTTCTGATAATATTACCGATGGGCCACTTATTAATACAACCACTCAGAGTATTACAGTTTTATATAATTACCAGATTTTAACTTCAGCGGGATGTACTGGCCAAGGAGTCATTCCAATTGTGATTGATCCCAGACCTAAGTTAACCCAGGATTCCCAAAGTACAATATCAATTTGTAGTGGTGAGGATGTCAACAAGACATTAAATAGTAATCTCCCTGGTACAATTTTCACATGGAATAGGACACTCCCCGATAATGTTTCAGCTGAAATTAACCCTACAAGCTTCACGACTCCTAATCCTGTAAATACTATCAGTGAAGTTTTATTTAATTATAATTCTCAGTCTGTAACAGTAACCTATATTGTTACATTATCTGGAAATGATGGCTGCACAAACCAGACAAACAATATTGATGTAGTGGTTTACCCTCAGCCTCAGTTCACTTCTGTAAATAGTTTAAATATTTGCTCCGGAGAGTCTATTAATCATCAGATTACAAGTAATATTGGAGTTGATGCAAGGTTTTTGTGGAGTAGAACTGATACAAATACTCTTATAAATGGTGGAACTAATATCCAAAGTAACTCAGATTTAATTGATGATATTTTAACAAATACAAGTACTCAAACTCAACAAGCGGTTTATACTCTTTATATCAATCATCAATCGTGTCAATCAGCTCAAAATTCAATTACTTTAACAGTTAATATTGGCGCACCAATTTCATTTGAATACAATACTCCAGAGGTAAAATGCTCAGGTGTTTCACCAACTGATTTATTTAATTATTTCTCTCCAAATGTCACAGGTTTTACATGGAATAGAAATGCAATTACTGGTTTAGACAATTCATTGATTAATGGGACTCAAGATGAGTGGGGAGCCCAAACTCTTATAAACAGTACCCTTAACGATATAGAAGTAACATATAATATTACCTCAACTGATGGTATATGTACAAAAAACTTTAATTACACTGTTATAGTTCGGGCTAATCCAAGAATTGAAAATAATAACATAATCAATTTATGCTCTGGGAACGCTCTTGAGTATACATTAGAGGTTGATCCCGGAGTTAGTGTCGTTTCTTGGAGTAGAACTGATACTAATTTAGTCTCAGGCACCTCCCAAAATCTATATGATAATCAATTATTTAACTCAACATCTAATATTGTTAACTATACATATGAGGTTATAGTTCAAAACGCAGACGGATGCAACTCTACAGAAATCATTAGTGTTAATGTAAATCCAATTCCGATAGTAAATAATCTTACTAATGGTATAGAGATATGTAGTGGTTCCCTATTTAATTTTAATCCCACAAGTAATGTAACAAACGCACAAATTAGTTGGCAAAGATTATCCAATACAGCTATTGAAGAAGCTTCATCAAATGGTATTGGAACAATCTCAGAGCGACTAACATTACTATCAGGAGTAACCTCGCCAGTAATAGTAACATATCAATTTACCGCCCAAGCAAATGGTTGTTCTTCAAGCACAACGATGGATATAGAAATTTTACCCCCGCCACTCATTGGTACGATAGAATTTGAGAGTAATACTTATTCTGTAAATGAATTAATTGAAGTTTGTAGTACTACTCCATTCCAAATTGAAATCTCCCCTTTTGTGGAAAGTGGAACACCATCTCAAGTAAATGGGCTTCCAATATACAGAGTAAAATCATGGACTAGAGCTCAACAAAATGGTATTTCAAATCCAGCAAACCAACTTCAAGGGCTTCAAACTGCAAGATCACTTACGATTTCTGAGTCATTAGTTAATACAACCAATAGTCTTTTATATGTAACATACGAATTAACATTAGAAAACACTTCAACTGGTTGTGAAAAAGTATACGATTATAATATTGGTGTTAAACCACAATTTAGTATTTCACTTAACACAAATATAAATACGACCTTTCAAACGGTATGTGAGGGGGAAATAATTGAAAGAATTGCTTATGAGGTAAGTGGTATTACAGATAATTATTCAATTGATTGGGAGAAACAAGATGCTAATTCAAATTGGGTTTCTACAACACTAAATGGAATCAATCAAAACAGAAATAATAATTTTATTGAAATACAAGGCACTATAAGTAATTATGGTAATTACAGATATATTCTTGAGGTAAGAGACTCGTGCGATAATATTTCTCAAGAATCAGGCACAATTACTGTTAATGAAATACCAGAATTAAATTTAGTCAGTGGGGGAGCTAATCAAAATGTTTGTATGGGAACTCCAATAGTTCAAATTCAGCTTTCCGCAGAGATAGAGTCTATTCAAAATTCCATTACACTAGATGACTTTATAGTTGATAGTATTCCAAATGGATTAACTGTAAGCTATACTCAAATTAATCAAAGAGAGGTAAATGTTTTCCTTCAAGGCACTCCTTTGGTTGCTGGAACCTATAATTACGGCATAACCCTAAATAGCGATTGCTCAACAACTTTTAATGGAACTATAATTGTGGACGATTCCTCTGAAATTCAAAGAATTTCTCAAGAATCCACCGAAAATCAAGTAGTTTGTAACAATGATCCTTTAACAGATATTCGATATTCTATATCCCAATTTGATAATTGGGATATATCTTGGACAAGTACCAATCGAAATGGAAACACTGTTCAGACACAAAAACCAACTGGAGTTGATATTCAGTTAATTGGGGGTAATGAAATATTAATTTCTGGGCAACCTAATTTGATTGGTGTGAGCAACGAGTCTCTTATTTATAACTATCAAATTCAGGCCTTTAAAGATGGATGTATCACATTTGTTTATCCTGAATCTGGAGATCTGCCCTCAATACAAATAGTTCAACCAATTTCAATTGATGAGGATCTTGTTGATAGTAGGTTAAGAGCATGTAGGCCATCAGATCGATATATTGATTTAACTAATGCACTTAGCGGTGGCTCCATACCAATCTCATCGACAGTTTCTGGAGTTTACCGATTTGAGTGGACAACTCCTAATGGGATAGAGTTTGCGAGTGTTCCCAGTATTGCTGATTTAGTTGAGGGAACTTATTCAGTTAATATAGTTGATATTCTTAGTAATTGTTCTACCGATATCCAATTTGAAGTTCAAGCTGAAAATCAACTTTCGCTCAGGCCGAGTAATAGCACCTCATATTACACTCAAATTGAAAATAATAGAGTTAATGTAAGTGCGGTATGTAATGATGATGAGTTGACTTTGGGGATTATGCTAAATAACCCAGATGCTGTGGGCAACCAACTTCTTGAAAATGGTGTGCTAATAGGAACATACACTGTCGATTGGTACGAAAATAATATCCCCAGATTCGCAAATACAAATTCTATTTCCGTTTCAAGACCTCAAAATTCAGTAGGATATCTTGAAAAAGTTTATGAGGCGAGAGTTACTTTGACCTATGCAGGAGAATTATCACAAAATAGCGAATGTGTTGATTCATACTTCTTTGAAGTAGAAATTCCAGATAAGCTAAAAGCTAGTGAACTCATTCAACAAAGAGTTGAGGCTAATTGTGCTGGTGATATTACTACCCTTGTTTTTGAGGTTTCAGGAGGAAAAGATGGTTTAGGTCCTTACACGTTAGTTATGAATGGATCATTAGAGGCTAAAAGTAGTGGGCCAAATGATAGAACTGTTACATTCAATACAAATGATCCCAATTTAATCAATTTTTCAAGTCTAGATATTTCTGATGATTATGGGTGTCAAAATACAATGATTGAAATAAATCAGATCAGTTCTACACCATCTGTTAATATTCCTTTTGATGCTGATGTGTCAGTAGTGAGTATTCAAGACATTGATTGTAGTAATAGCCAGCTCGGAAGAATAGAACTAGCAATCGATGGTTTCCCTTCCCAACAAGGAGAAATACTTGAGGTCAACTGGGTCTCTAACTCTGGATTAAATTTAAGAAATTCCTGGGCATCTGCTGCGAATTATATTTTCCCAGACATAAGTCAATCTGGAAATTACAGCTATGAGGTCATTAAATATAACATTGATGGTTCTTTTTGTCAAATTGATGCGGGTGAAGTTGAGATTAATGAAGTAGGAGGACAACAAATTGTCTTAAGCAATATCGATATTATTCAGCCGGGTTGTGATGGAGGCACAGAAGGTTCTATTATTTTAGATATTGATCAGTCTACAATAGTTCCTCCATTATCAATTCAATGGCAAAGAAGAGATATTAATTCGTCTAATGCAACTCCATCATGGCAAATTCTCAACGAATACGACGGTTATGCTAGTTTAATAAATATTGAAAATGGTACGTATAAAGCAATTATATCTGACCAAAGAGTTGGTAACACCCTTGAAAATTGTGGATCAGGGGTATATGAGACAAGAGAAATCGTGGTTTCAACAGAGAATGTAATAATTAAGAACTTCTCAAAAGAGGTTGAGGCAGTTGGAAGTTGTCAAGGTGATGGAGGTATTAATGGAACAATTTCATTTAGAGTAGAAAGTAATATTTTAAATCAAGGATTCACAAGAAACTTTGAAATTAGTCTAGTTGGTGAGAACAATAGTGCAATAATAGATGACCAAACTCAAGGAAATATTGTTCTAACCAGTTCAAATCCAACAACTTTAGGACAAAATTTTATTGTGTCTGGATTAACAAACGATCGCTGGACTTTAACTATAAATGAAATTTTATCTGGGAGCACCTCAGGGACTTCAAGAAACTGTAGCACATCATATATTTTTGATATTGATCCATTTGAAAGTTTAGAATACACAGGAGTTTATGAATTTTTTATCGATGAATGTACTGGAATATCAGAGGTTTTTGCTGAGGTCACAGGTGGTTCTCCATATTTAGAAAATGGAGAAGAATATTACATTTACAGTTGGAGGTTCACACCATATGATGAGAATGGTTTACCCTCAGCGTCTGATTTAAGAACATTTGTAGGTAAAAATATTCCTGGGGGGCTAGACCGACCTGGTATTTTAGAACTGACAGTTGAAGATCAGGAAGGTTGTATCATAACAAATGTGGGAGATCAGAGGAATTTTCCTCTTTTAACAGTCGAAGACACCACATCTCCATTTAGTATAACACCCGCATTGTTTAACAATGAGGAAAATACAAATGTTTTTGCCTTAGAGCCCAATTGTGATTCAGGTCAGTCTGATGGACAAATAGGATTTACAATTAACGGAGGAGTTCAGCCATATGAGGTTATTTGGTATATTGAATCTGCATCATCTTCAAGTACTTCAGGAACTTGGACAGTTATTCCATCGGCTAGAAATTCGACATCTCAATTTAATTTAATATCAGGAAATTATAAGATTGTAATTCAATCTACATTTACAGAGTGTGGAAGTAATGAGAGAACTTATTTTGAGCAATTAATTCAAGTTCCGATTAACGATGAATTACTTCCATTAGGAACTCCGTTTTTGACTGATCAAAGCTTATGTTTTGAAAATCCTGGAAGAATTTACATTGATATTTTCGATAATCAGGCAAGTAACTTAACATTCTATTATAACCAGGAAATCATTCAAAATCCAGTTCAGCTAAGTACAAATAGATATAGTTTAGATATTGGAGATCCTCAAGAATATGCAATTTTAGAAGTTAGAAACACCAGGGGTTGTAACGTTAGTTTTGAGATAAAATTAGGTATAGGAGAAGCAGATTTTGAGTTCACATCACCAAGTAATATTATTCAAAACTCAAATCAAGAGGTTAGATCAGTTTTAACAAATGAGGTTGTTACATTTACAAACTTATCCACCGATCCCTACGTAACAGAGGAGTGGATTTTTGGGGATTCAAGTGATCCAATAACTAGAGAGACAAGCGAAGGAAATCTTACTCCAATCACATATACTTATAATCTCGAAGGAACTTATGTAGCCACCCTAAATATTTACAATGAGCTAGGTTGTGTCAGTTCTGATTACAAACCTATAATTGTTGGGTCTGGTTACAATGTTATGGTTCCTAATGTGTTTTCTCCTAATAATGATGGTGTAAATGATACCTTTTTTCCAAAATTCAGTGGATTTAGAGATGTAACATTTGAAGTTTATGATTACAGAGGAAACTTATTGTACTCTGAGTACCAGCAGTCAAACAATCCAGATTTTGCAGAACCATTTACTGTTGAAGGTTGGTCTGGACCTGAAATTGATCAATCCAATTTAGATTCAGCTGATAGTAATCCATATTACATTTATAATTTTTTTGGAACTACATTCCAACAGGATAAATTAATAGAAAAATCAGGTCCATTTTTACTTGTTAGATGATGAGAAAAATTTTGATTATAATATTCATCATGAGCATTTCTTCCAAAAAATCTTTTGGACAGGATGAATATGTAATTAATCAATCTAAGTTTTTGCAAAAGGCAAATACAAGTTATTTTGGATTTAATCAATTAGGAAGAGTTGGAATACTTTATAATTCTCTTAGAGTAAATGAAAATGAACAAATAGATAATAAATATGCTTTTGCAAGTTTGCCTTTTCAAAACAAAAATTTCAGTTTAGGATTTGATATAAATTATTTTGATTTAAAAAACACTGGCCTTAGAATTGGATTAACAAGGTTTACATATGTATATAAGGTGCAGCTTGATAATCAACTGTTTTTCTTACCATCGATATATATTGGTATTGGTACAAGAAGTATAGACTCTGATTCTATGATATTTGCAGATCAACTTGACACAAACTCTGGGTTTATTAATTCCAATTCAATTGATCCTGTCTCAGATGATTTAGGAGTAGTAAATAATTTAAATATAGGTGCATCATTTTTAATCCATAGTGATAAGTTTCTAATAGGTATATCACTAAAGCAACTAAATCGTCCAAATGTTTCATTTAATGAAGAAAACACATTTAGGGAAAGTATAAAATTTGGGATGCAACTTGGCTATGAATTTGATATCAATCCTTTTGGGAGATCATATTTACCCAGATATTCATATCTATATACTATGTTAAATACCGTAAAAGAGGGAAATTCCATTTACACACAATTAGAGCAAAAATTTAATCTAGGTGAGTTTAATCTCGGTTTATCACAGCAAACTTCAATGGTTGATTCTTTTAGCTTAAATAACGTTGGAGGAACTATTGGGTTAAATTTAGAAAACTTTTATTTCAATTTGGGATATAATTTTCCCCTTCGAACCCTAGGTAAAGTATACGCACCAAGTATTTTTGAGTTTGCTATTATTTTTGATTTTAGTATCTACAGAAGAAATAATAGGGGACTTTATAAATCTTTACAGATAGATAATTATTTTTAAATCAGACATAGTATCTAGAAATCTCGAGCTAATTCCGGCAAGGTCTTATCAATAACAAAGTTTTCAAAAATTTAATCTCTTTTTTATTTTACCACTGATTAACTTACTGCTCAAAACTCATGTCAAAAAATAATGATCATTAAGATCAACAATAAATCCTTATTAATCTGTATAATTTAAACTTAATGGATTTTGATAGGGATAAGTTTCATGTCAATAACCTAACTAATGGGGGATAAAAAACTGCAACAATATTTAAATAAACTATCACTAAATTTTTTGACACAATAATATTTTTTTAAAAAATTAAACTTAGACTCAAATTAAGTTTAAAATATTTTAAAATTTGGTGATCAATTAAAAACTCACCTGTATTTTAAATTGATTATGAACGAAATAACCTCTTCTAGATGAAGAGGTTATGTTTGGCTTTTAGCGGTCTGGACGGGACTCGAACCCGCGACCCCATGCGTGACAGGCATGTATTCTAACCAACTGAACTACCAGACCAAAATACCAGCGGTTGCAAATATACATCCCATTTTGATTTTGCCAAACTTTATAATGACAAATAAGATGATGATTATAGTACAGCGTCTAAAGCATCAGCATAGGCTTTTTTGGGAGCAACACCAACTTGTCTACCAACCAATTCACCCTTATCAAAAAGCAGTACCGTCGGGATGTTTCTGACCCCATATTTTGCAGCATATTGTTGGTGTTGGTCAACATCCAATTTACCAACAACAGCTTTGCCTTGGTAATCTTCACTGATTTCATCAATAATCGGCCCCACCATACGACATGGTCCGCACCAAGCAGCCCAAAAATCTACAATTACAGGTTTATCTGATTTCAAAACTGTTTCCTCAAAATTTGCGTCAGTAATTTCTAAAGCCATATTCAAAAAAATTTAGATCCAAAATTAATCATTTTAAGAAATGTATCATTAACCTCATCGATCAATTTTTTTTTATTGAAATATTGCAAATTTCAATATCAAATTAATTCAATTTGAATTGAAACTGTTTTTCCTCTAAATGTGATATCAACTCTTGCGAGATAGTTACTTTTTGTTTGCGACTTGCCAAGGTTAATTTGAGTTGTTTTTTGGTATCAATGATATCAAAAAAAAGCGGTTTATCTCCCTTAAAACTTTTAAGTTCTCTCTTCAATTGCTGAATACTTTCTGATTTCAATTCTCTAATATCAATCTGTAAGGTCAATTTTTTTGAGTTTTTGGCAAGGGAGTCGTGTAACATCTCAAAATGAATAAACTGAATACGCGGATCTCCCAATCTGAATGTTTCTTGATTTCTCCATCCCTCTTTAATATTAATTTTTATCCTTATAAATTGATTGATACTGATAAAATGTTTAAACTTGAGATATTCTTCTCCAAAAATTTTGAACTCAAACTGATCTGAAAAATCCTCCAAAGTGAATCGACCCCATCCCTTACCATTTTTGGATTCCAAATGCTGAACTTCGTTGACAATACCTGCAACATTCAAACTTTTTTTAACCAAAGGCGTCAAGTCTTTGAGCTGAGACAAATTCGCATTGGTAAACAATTCCATTTCCTTTTTAAAATCATCCAGTGGGTGACCTGAAATGTAAATTCCCACCACTTCTCTCTCTTTCTTGAGTTTACCCAAATTGTCCCATTCAGGAGCGGGGGGGACGACCAGTTCTTGATAAACTTGGTCTGTATCTTCACCAAACAGACTGGTTTGTGCTGAATTTTGTCTTTCTTGGTATTTAGAGCCAGATCGAATCACCTTCTCTAAAAAAATAACCCCATCTCCATCAGGATTAAAATACTGAGCTCTGTGCGTACCCACAAAAGAATCAAATCCACCCGCCAAAGCGAGGTTTTCAAGTGCTTTTTTATTGGCAGCTCTTAGGTCTACTTTCTTGACCAAATCAAAAATGCTTTGATAAGGTACCTCTTTACGGTGCTCAATAATAGTATCTACCGCTCCCTTTCCAACTCCTTTGATTGCTCCCATTCCAAAACGGATGGCATTTTCTTCATTTACATTGAATTTATAAAAAGACTCATTGACGTCAGGTCCCAAAACTTTAACCCCCATTCTTTTGCACTCTTCCATAAAGAAAGTGACTTGTTTAATGTCACTCATATTATTAGAAAGTACCGCCGCCATATACTCCGAGGGGTAATGTGCCTTGAGATATGCTGTCTGATATCCAATCCAAGCATAACAAGTGGAGTGGGATTTATTAAAAGCATAGGAAGCAAATGCTTCCCAGTCTTTCCATATTTTATTCAATACCTCTTTGGGATGGTTGTTAGCCTCTCCTCCCTGGATGAACTTTGGTTTAAGTTTTTCCAGCAGAGCGAATATCTTTTTTCCCATTGCTTTTCGCAACAGATCGGCATCACCCTTAGAAAATCCCGCCAATTTTTGAGACAACAACATAACTTGCTCCTGATAGACGGTGATCCCGTAGGTCTCTTTGAGAAACTCCTTCATCTCCGGTAAATCATACTTGATTTCCTCGTCTCCATGTTTTCTGGCGACAAAGCTGGGAATATATTCTAATGGACCTGGTCGATACAAGGCATTCATTGCAATCAAATCAGCAAAAACATTTGGTTTTAGATCTTTTAGATACTTTTGCATGCCTAAAGATTCATACTGAAAAATACCTACGGTTTCTCCCCTCTGGAACAACTCATAAGTCATTTGATCATCTAAGGGAAATTCGTCAGGAACAAGATCAATTCCGTGTCGGTATTTGACTTGTTTTACTGTGTCTTTAATTAATGTCAAGGTTTTCAGACCAAGGAAATCCATTTTTAGAAGTCCTGCCTCCTCAACTACTGCATTGTCAAATTGAGTCACATTTAACTCAGAATCTTTGGCGGAGGCAATAGGAACAAAATTTGTGATATCATCAGGTGTTATAATCACCCCACAAGCATGTGTACCAGTATTACGTAATGAGCCTTCCAAGACCTTGGCCTGTTTTAATGTCTGCCCGGCCAAGTCCTCCCCTTCATAAATTTCCTTTAATTCTTTAACTTGGTTAAACTCATCCAATCTGAGATTTTCTCTAAGTTCCTTCTCTTCTAATGAGAAAATTTTAGCTAGTTTGATATTGGGCACCAACTTTGCAATGCGATCTGCATCTCCCAAAGAGAGGTCCAAAACACGAGCAGTATCTCTGATGGAAGACTTGGCTGCCATAGTTCCATAAGTAATGATTTGTGCCACTTGATTGGCTCCGTATTTTTCTATCACGTAGTCCATGACTTTCCCTCTTCCTTCATCGTCAAAATCGATATCAATATCGGGCATACTCACCCGATCAGGATTTAAAAAACGCTCAAAAAGTAAATCGTATTTAATTGGATCCAAGTTGGTAATCCAAAGACAGTAGGCCACTACCGAACCCGCAGCGGATCCCCTTCCTGGCCCAACAGAAACCTCCATTTTTCTAGCCGCCGCTATTAGATCTTGCACAATCAAAAAATAACCTGGATAACCTGTTTTAGCAATTACCTTCAATTCAAAATCTAATCGTTCTTGAATTTCATCGCTTATGGTTCCGTAACGTCTTTTAGCGCCCTCCAAAGTCAAATGTCTGAGAAACTGATTTTCTCTATCCCTCTGCTGATGGGATCCATTGGAGGAAAAATCGTCAGGAATATCAAATTTGGGAAGTAAGACCTCACGCTCTAGATCAAAAGGCTCTACTTTGTCAATAACCTCCTCAATGTTGACGATTGCATGGGGTAAATCAGCGAAAAGGTTTTTCATCTCTGCCTGAGATTTAAAGTAATACTCTTGGTTGGGGAAACCAAAACGAAACCCTCTGCCACGACCAATAGGTGTTGCTTGTTTCTCTCCCTCTTTGACACATAGCAAAATATCGTGAGCATTGGCCTCTGCTTTGGTCGTATAGTAGGAATTATTGGTCGCCAAAACCTTAATTCCATGTTTTTGGGCAAATTGAATTAGAACCTGATTGGCACGCTTTTCATCCTCCTGACCATGCCGCATCAATTCAATGTACAAATCATCCCCAAAATGAGCCTTCCACCATTTTAGGGCTTCCTCTGCTTGATTGTCGCCTACGTTGAGAATTTTTGAAGGCACTTCTCCGTACAAATTTCCGGTCAAAACTATCAAATCAGATTTATAATGTTCAACGACTTTTTTGTCAATCCTGGGCACATAATAAAACCCTTGGGTGTAGGCAATAGAACTCATCTTGGAGAGATTTTCGTAGCCTTTTTTGTTTTTGGCGATAAAAACAATTTGATATCCGTTATCTCTTTTGGATCGGTCTTGATGGTCCTCACAAACATAAAATTCGCAACCCAAAATGGGTTTTAGATATGTTTTGCCCTCTTGCAAATCGGCATTGTGTTTTTTTATGGCTTTGATAAAATGGAAGGCTCCCATCAAATTGGCGTGATCGGTCAGCGTGACCGCTGGCATTTGATCCTCAACTGCAGTTTTGACCAAGTCGTCGATTCTACTGGTAGACTGTAAAACGGAATACTGGGAATGAGTATGTAAATGAACAAAAGGGGTGTTTTGTAAAATTTGCTCCTCCGCATCGGTAACTGTTTTTGAGTGTTCCTCTCCACTCTTGGCCAACTCAACCAATCGTTCAGAGGCGGCTTTCAAATTAATATGTTTCAGTCCTATGCCTTTAACTGGTGCATCTAAGACTTCTTTGAGGTGCAGTAAAATCTCCTCATTGTTTTTTAACGCTTCGGGCCGAATAGATCCCTGTCTAAAAAGCTCGAAAAAACACCTTGTAGTAGCCTCTACATCGGCAGTCGCGTTGTGGGCTTCCTCAAAACGAGTGTCAAAAAGATGGGTGTGTAGTTCGCTTAGTGTAGGTAATTTGAATTTCCCACGTCTACCACCTGGCAACATACAAAGTGACGCGGTTTGTTCTGTGCAGGTATCAATAATGGGGAAATTTTCCAGTGGGTTTTCATCACTCGATCGAAAAAATTCCGCCCCCACGATGTTTATATCAAATTTTACGTTGTGACCCCCAATGAATTCGCATTGATTTAGTGCATGGTGAAATCTTTTCAATACCTCAATTATGGGGATCCCCTTAATTTGTGCCAGTGTAGTAGAAATTCCATGAATTTTTTCGGCATCATAAGGAATCGTAAAGCCGTCAGGCCGTACCAAATAATCCTCGTGGGAAATGCAATTACCGTCTTCATCATGCAATTGCCAGGCAATTTGTATACAACGTGGCCAATTGTCCCCATTTGTCAAGGGAGCATTCCAGTCTCTGGGCAAACCTGTGGTTTCGGTATCGAAAATTAAAAACATTAAAGACGATTAGAATACTAAAATAGGGTATTGTCCTTTTCAAAGGGTATTGAATTATCAGGAGTTATCAACCAAAAAAAGAATTTAAATTTTGGGCTTTTTGAGCTGAATAATAGGAATGAAAACTATATTTGCCAAAAAAAGTTATCGAACATCTGTTTGATAAAATTACCCAAACCCCCAGTCAAAAGGCATTTGAAACCGCACTTTTGCGGGGAGGCTGTTGTCAACTCAAAGGGATAGTGGGTTCTGGTTTAAGTTTTAAACTGGTTTCTGCTTTCAAGAATTTGGATCGCACTTTTTTAATGGTACTGGAGAATGCCGAACAAGCCGCCTATCATCTGAACGATCTCGAACAACTGCTCTCCCCAAGAGAAGTACTCTATTTTCCTGCCAGCTACAGAGAGGCTTACAATCCCGAAGCTACAAACAATGTCAATGTTCTACTGCGATCCGAGGTGCTGAAAAAACTCAGTTACTCCAAAAAGAAAAAAATTATTGTAACCTATCCACAAGCCCTTTTTGAAAAGGTCATTTCACAACACACCCTAAAACGAAAAACACTGACCGTTAAAACGGGAGATGTTGTGGGTTTGGATTTTATAAATGAAACCCTTTTTGAATATGGGTTTGACCGAGTTAATTTTGTCACCCAGCCCGGAGAGTTTTCGGTAAGAGGGGGGATCATCGACGTCTTTTCTTTTGCCCATCAGCACCCCTATCGCTTAGAGTTTTTCGACGAGGAGATTGAGAGCCTCAGGAGTTTTGACGTTAATACACAACTCTCCATCAGTCCCTTGGATAAAATCGATTTGTTACCCAACACCTCAAAAGTTTCTTTTACCGAAAAACGGAAATCACTGATCAACTCTTTGCCCCAAAAAAGTACGGTAGTTTTTAACCAACTCGATCTCAGCTTGGATCAAATCGAAAAATTAGGGGCCAAAGCCACCAAACAATTTGAATCCTTGGAGACGGCAGTTCAATACCCTCCCGAAGTTTTATTTTTGAATCAACAGGAGTTACTGGAAAGCTTGGCCAACAAAAGTACAGTCCTGATTAACCATTCAGACCACCTAAAGTCACAAGAGCGCATAAGTATTAAACAAAGCCCACAGCCCCCGATCAACAAGCAATTCGATCGGCTGATTAAAATCCTTGAAGACAATCACACCTCGGGTTTTGATAATTATATTTTTTGTTCAAGTAAAGTCCAACGCAAGCGGTTCAATGAAATATTGGAGGAGATGGAAACCAAGGTACATTTCAAAACCGAGGTATGTCCACTTTTCGAGGGATTCGAAGATATCGAAGCCCAGATCGCCTGTTTTACCGATCATCAGATCTTTGAACGATACCACAAATACAGACTGCGATCTGCCGCTACCAATAAGGAAGTACTGACCCTCAAAGAATTGACTCACTTGAAAATTGGGGATTTTATCACCCATATCGATCATGGTATAGGGAAGTTTGGAGGCCTTCAAAAAATTGAAGTAGATGGAGTAAAACAAGAGGCTATAAAATTGAGTTACGGTGAAGGGGACATTCTTTACCTTAGCATTCATTCACTACATAAAATCACCAAGTTTAATGGCAAGGACGGTCATTTACCTAAGCTACATAAACTGGGATCCAAAGCTTGGAGAGCCCTCAAACAAAAAACCAAAACAAGGGTCAAGGCTATTGCCTTTGACCTGATCAAACTCTACGCCAAAAGAAGAGAAAAAATAGGGCACGCCTTTCCTCAAGACAGCTATTTACAGTTGGAACTGGAGGCTTCTTTTATGTTTGAGGACACTCCCGACCAAAGCAAAGCTACTTCTGCAGTTAAGGCAGACATGGAAAACGAACGACCTATGGATCGACTGGTATGTGGTGATGTAGGTTTTGGAAAAACAGAAGTCGCCATCCGTGCCGCTTTCAAAGCTGCTGACGATAGCAAACAGGTTGCTGTTTTGGTACCCACGACCATACTGGCTTTTCAGCACTTCAAAACTTTTTCCAAAAGACTGGAAGAACTCCCTGTAAGGGTAGATTATCTCAACCGTTTTCGTTCGACCAAAGACCGAAAAAGAATCCTAGATGAGCTGCATCAGGGCAAAATAGATATCTTAATAGGCACACACCAATTGGTGAGCAAGAAGATTAAGTTTAAAGATTTGGGCTTGTTAATCGTTGACGAAGAGCAAAAATTCGGGGTGGCGGTCAAGGAAAAATTGCGAGATCTTAAAACCAACGTTGATGTTTTGACCCTTACTGCCACTCCTATACCTAGAACTTTACAATTCAGCTTGATGGCTGCAAGGGATCTATCAGTCATCGCCTCTCCACCCCCCAACCGCTACCCAATTGAAAGTGAAGTAGTTCGTTTTAGTGAGCCTCTCATTAGAGACGCCATTCGTTACGAAATGCAAAGAGGTGGGCAAATATATTTTATCCACAATCGGGTGGAAAATATTCAGGAAGTTGCAGGGATGCTGCAGCGATTGATCCCAGACGCTCGCATTGCGATTGGCCATGGACAGATGGAAGGCAACCGATTGGAAAAAACCTTATTGGCTTTTATGGAGGGGCAGTCGGATATATTGATCGCAACAACGATTGTCGAAAATGGGCTGGATGTCCCAAACGCAAATACTATTTTTATCAATAATGCTCAGAGTTTTGGGCTGAGTGATCTCCACCAAATGAGGGGAAGAGTAGGTCGAAGCAACAAAAAAGCCTTCTGTTATTTTATCACCCCACCGCTGAGTGCTGTGGCCTCTGATGCTCAAAAAAGAATTAAGGCCATTTCTCAATTCACAGCATTGGGAGCAGGTATTCATATTGCCATGAGAGACCTAGAAATAAGAGGTGCCGGTGACCTCTTGGGTGGAGAACAAAGTGGCTTTATCAACGAAATAGGTTTCGAAACATACCAGAAAATATTGAAGGAAGCTATAGAGGAATTGAAAGAAAATGAGTTCAAAACCCTTTTTAAAGATCAAGAAAATTCCCTTGAAAAAAACTATGTCAAAGAAGTTCAAATCGACACTGATCTTGAGATCTTATTTCCGGATGAATATATCAATATAGTCAATGAAAGATTGGTACTTTACAATGAGTTGAGTGAAATAAAGGATGAGAACGCTTTGATCCAATTCAAAAAAAATCTCGAAGACCGATTTGGTAAAATTCCCTTGGAGGGAATGGAACTTCTGAATACTCTGCGCCTAAAGTGGCTTGCCTCCAAAATGGGACTGGAAAGACTTATTATTAAAAACAAAAAATGTATAGGCTACTTTTTATTCGACCAACAAAGTGATTTCTTCCAAAGTCCGATATTTAATCAAATACTAGTTGGGATTCAAAAACAACCCCAAAAATACAGTATCAAAGAAAAGCAAACGCGAAATGGTCTGCGTCTTTTATTAGTTCTTGATCAGGTGCATACGGTAGAAAAATTATTGACGCAACTCAGGTCCCTGACAAGCGATTAAAGTGATTTGAGATTTTTGATGACTTCAAAAGCCACATTGACAGAATCTTCATCCATAAGTATAGTAAATTCGTTAGAAGTAGAAATAACCTCATTGATATTGACCCCCTCCCAGGAGAGCCTTTGAAAAATAAAGTAATAAATACCAGGAATTTTTACATTATCGTTGGGCAGTTTGACAGTTACAGCAGATAAGTTATCGATCTTGTCAATACAGATCTCATCACGAAATAAAACCTCAATAAGGGGGGCGAGATTACTGCTGACAACGATATTAGATTCTCCTACTCCTCTAGATGAAGTATAAAAAATATCTTTTTTGTCTTTGATTGCGGTAAGAAATTCCGCCTGTGACAATAATAGGGTTTCAGAAAGTTTAAAGCAATAGTCGGTCAAGGAGGACCGAACGGTGATGTCTCCCAAATTTCTCAAAACTCCCACAATCCTGTGGGTAGAGAGGAACTCCTCGTTGTCGGATATACGTTTTAGTGCCATCACAATGGCCCCGCTTCTGGCAGGCTTGCGAAGTGCCCTTTCAATGTCGGGCTGAATCTGCCGGGCCAAAGAGGTTAAATTGATAATGCCTTGTGATAGTGCAGTGGACAAATAAGGCTTGGTCTTGACATATTCCGATACTTGTGAAGCAATGGTTTTCAACTCGTTATGTTTTATTTTAAACAAAGTTAACAATATAAAACATAATGTTTGTTTTACAACATTTTACCCGAAAGGATAATGTGCTTTTTGGATGAATTTCCTTTACAAATTATTACCATCAAAACATAGATAATTAAGTCAAAACGTAACTCTAGATCCAGTTACTTATATTATAAACATAATCGATTGCAGTGACCAATAATTTGATCTATTTTTAAAGAGACTGTCTCAAGTGTAGAAAATAGAAAATTAACTCAACGGGCTTTGACCTTAATAGAGACCAATGTTCCTCTTATCTAGAAGATCATAACCAATTCTGCCTTCAAGTAGCAGTAATTTCTTGCCAAGATCGTGTATCCTGAGTTTTTTAAGTAAAAGCGACGAGGTATTACGCTTTTCTGTAAAAGTTGTGGGGTATTGCAATAAGTAGGTGGTTATGTTTATCATAAAATTAAATTCTTTGCCGGGCAATAAAATCCGTATTTTTGGCAAAAAATCCAGATGTCCTTGCGACCAAAAAGATATACCGTTACTGCTGCTTTACCATACACCAACGGTCCTATACATATTGGTCATTTGGCCGGAGTATATGTTCCTGCGGATATTTATGTTCGTTACCTCAGGTTGAGAAAAAAAGATGTGACTTTTATTTGTGGGAGCGACGAACATGGGGTGGCCATAGCAATCAAAGCCAAAAAAGAAGGAAGAACACCTCAAGAAGTGATTGATTATTACGACCAAATGATCCGTAAAACCTTTGACACTTTTGGTATTTCATTTGACAATTACTCCAGAACTTCGAGAGCAGTACACCACCAAACAGCAGGAGAAATTTTTAAACAATTGGACGAGCAAGGCCAATTGTTAGTCAAAGAAACTGAACAGTTGTACGATCCTGAGGCCAAAGTTTTTTTGGCCGACCGATTTGTCACTGGAACCTGTCCAGTTTGTCAAAACCCCGGAGCTTACGGTGACCAGTGTGAATCTTGTGGAAGCTCTTTAAATGCGACCGACTTGATAAAACCCAAATCTACCCTTTCCGGCAGTGTGCCTGAATTTAAAAAAACTAAACATTGGTTTTTACCACTGGATCAACATGAGGAATTCATCAAAGAATGGATCCTGAAAGGACACAAAAAAGATTGGAAACCCAATGTATACGGACAGGTCAAATCTTGGATCGATAATGGTTTACAAGCCCGTGCAGTTACCCGAGATCTTGACTGGGGTATCCCTGTACCCGTTGAAGGAGGAGATGGGAAAGTATTATATGTTTGGTTTGATGCACCCATAGGCTATATCTCCTCTACCAAAGAGTGGGCAAAGAAAAAAGGGATAGACTGGGAACCCTATTGGAAATCTGAAGATACCCAATTAGTTCACTTTATTGGAAAAGACAATATCGTTTTTCATTGTATTATCTTTCCTATTATACTAAAAAACATAGGAAATTATATACTACCTGAAAATGTTCCGGCCAATGAATTCCTCAACTTGGAAGGTGATAAAATCTCAACCTCTAAAAATTGGGCAGTGTGGTTACACGAATATTTGGTGGACTTTCCCAACAAACAAGACGTGCTGCGATATGTATTGACCGCCAATGCTCCCGAAACCAAAGACAATGATTTTACATGGAAAGAGTTCCAAACCCGTAATAACAGTGAGTTGGTTGCTATTTTTGGAAATTTTATCAATCGGGTAATGGTACTAACCCATAAATATTTTGACGGGAAAGTCCCTTCACCGGGGGAATTGAATGATGTCGATCAAGCAACTTTGAAAAAACTAAAAGAATTTCCATCTCAGATGGAAAATGAAATTGAGCATTACTATTTTAGAGCTTACAGTCAGGAAGTTATAAATCTCGCACGATTGGGTAATAAATATTTGGCGGAACAAGAGCCTTGGAAATTGATTAAAACAGATCCTAAGAGGGTGGAAACCATTATGTTCATCGCTTTACAAATTTCAGCTGCACTGAGTATTCTCTGCGAACCTTTACTCCCATTTACATCTAAAAAGCTGAAGGATATGCTTCAGCTAGACGCCTCATGGGAAGATGTAATTGGTGATCAACCGATTTTGGATACTGGACACTCGCTGTCTCAATCCCAATTACTTTTTGAAAAAATTGAGGAGGAGGACATTAAAAAGCAACTGCATAAATTAAAAAATAACCTGTCAGATGAAAACGAAAAAAATGAAGTTGAGGAGGTACCTAAAAAGATGATTTCTTTCGATGATTTTAAACAAATGGATCTGAAGACGGGTACCATCCTCAAAGCAGAAAAAATGGCCAAAACCAAAAAGCTTTTGGTGTTGAAAATAGACTTGGGTAAGGAACAAAGAACCATAGTATCGGGCATAGCCGAAAGTTATCATCCAGAAGATGTGGTGGGTAAAAAGGTAACGGTCTTAACAAATCTTAAACCCAGAGCGATTCGTGGCGTAGAGAGTCAGGGGATGCTATTGATGGCAGAGGATCAGGAGGGGCGATTGATTCTCATTTCCCCCGAGGACGATAACACCCCCAGCGGGTTAACCATTAGGTAAATACACTCTGTGATTTCTGTTGCCTTTGATCCCATTTATGTATTACCCCTTCCTGAAAACCATAGGTTTCCTATGGAAAAATACGAACTTTTACCAAAACAGTTGATACATGAGGGTACCTGTGATCCTTCAGATTTTTTTTCTCCTAAAACTTTGGATGAAGATATCATAAAAGTGGTTCATCAAAAGGATTATGTTAATCGTTTAATCCGATTGCGCCTTGACCATTCGGAGGTTAGAAAAATAGGATTTCCAATCTCACATCAATTGGTAGAAAGAGAATTTATCATTGCAGGAGGAACCCTCGAAGGCGCATTAAAATCATTAAAAGAGGGTATCTCTTTTAATATTGCCGGAGGAACACATCACGCTTTTTCAACCCACGGTGAAGCTTTTTGTATGTTGAATGACCAAGCCATCGCAGCTAGATACTTGTTGGATAACCAAAAAGCCAAAAAAGTTTTGATCATCGACTTGGATGTTCACCAGGGCAATGGAACTGCCGAGATATTTCAAAAAGAAGATAGGGTATTTACCTTTTCGATGCACGGTCAAAAAAACTATCCTTTTAAAAAAGAACAAAGCGATTGGGACATTCCGCTAGATGATAACACTGGAGATGATATTTATTTGAATATACTTCATGAAACACTCCCCCAACTTTTTGAAAAAGTAGACCCTGACTTCGTCTTTTACCTTTCAGGGGTGGATGTGGTTGGTACAGATCGTTTAGGCCGATTGGGGATGAGCCTAGAGGGCTGTAAACAAAGGGACAAGCAGGTACTGAAATTTTGCCACAAACGCTCTTTGCCGGTTCAATGTAGTATGGGTGGAGGCTATTCTAAAGACATTAAGATAATTGTCGAGGCTCATGCAAATACCTACCGGTTGGCACAACAGATCTTTTAACGCCAAGTCTGGCTTTTCATATTGAGAGTAGCAATTACGATATCCTTCCGACTGATTTGTCCGACCAATCGATTCTTATCCAAAACAGGAAAACGTCTTCTAGTAGTTTTGAAAAACATTGATGCCGCTTCAAAAATAGTGTTACTGGCATCTATAGTATCCACCTTTGAAGTCATAAAGTGAGCGACTGTTTTGTCAAGTATGGGAAGGTTAAAATATCTACTATCAGAAATTTCTTTCATACAGTCCGCCTCTGAGATGACCCCAATCAATTTTCCTGTGTTATCCACTACAGGGCCCCCAGATATGCGATATTTAATGAATTTTTTCATGACCTCATGAATGGATTGATCTTTAGTAAATAACACCAAATCACGTCTCATGATGTCTGAAACCAATAAAGTTTTGTTTGATTTTTTGGAGCGGGTCGCTCGTTCCCCTTGAAAGCTTTTTATCGGCATAACTCATTGTTTTTCATTCATTAAGATACTGAATTTTATAATATCATTTAATATTTTTGACAAATATCATTTTAAAAAGCTCAAACAAAAATCGAGATACAATGAATAAAATTGGAATATTAGGCAGTGGATGGTTGGGCTCGGCCTTGGCAGAAAAAGCCAAAAAAAAAGGCCATGTGGTACGGGTAACAACGACAACCAAGAGAAAAGTAAACGCACTCCAAAACAAAGGGTTCCATTCACAGTTTTTGAGGTTTACGGAATCTACCATAGAGGGAGAACCCGATTTTTTCGAAGATATTGATACAATGGTAATCACAATCCCTCCAGGTTTGAGAAAAAATCCACAATACAACTATGTCGACCTTTTCGAGCAAATCATTGAAAAAGCGGAATTTTTCAAAATTCAAAGGGTTTTGTTTACCAGCAGTACTTCGGTATATGGTTTTCAAGAAGGAGTCATTACTGAATTAAGTAATTTGTTGGGAGATACCCCATCAGCACAACAGATCATCAATGTGGAGCAAAATCTTTTGAAAAATAAAAATTTTGAAAGCTGTATTGTCCGTTTGGGGGGATTAATGGGACCTAACCGTCACCCCATTTTCACTCTAAGCGGTAAAAAAAATCTCCCTAACCCATATTCCCCAATCAATTTTATCCATCAGCAAGATGCTGTAGCCATTCTTTTAAAAATTGTCGAAAACTGGAAAGGAAACCAAACTTATAATGCCGTAACACCTTTTCACCCCACGCGAAAAGAATATTACACACAGATGGCAAAAATGGCCGGACTTAGTCCACCAAAATTTGAAGAAACGGGAATGATTAGGGGTATCATAAGTTCTAAAAAAGTACTTTTTGAATTAAATTGTCAATTCATGGTGAAAAACTTGTTAATATTAAATTAAAAGACAAATCGGACTTAGCTTTAATTCTATTTATGTTTACAAAAAATAGATTTTGTCAGGATCAAAGGAATATATTGTAATACTTAAAAAAATTCTTAATCTCCTTAAGAATTCTAAATTGGAATATCTAAAAGCTTCAGATGAATCAAATCTATCAAAGGACAAACGACATTTCAATTTACAATCTACATTAAGAAACCGCTATTTTCAGGATGTAACCAAGCTGTTGAGGTCTCTAAATGTAGAGGTAGAAAATCTTGTCATTCATAGACTTAACTTTGAACAAATGGTCATTTCATCCATTAAAAAACCTAATCACACCCACCTTCACAAAAGTATTGAATTAGATCAAAACCTTTTAAGACTATACGATGAGGCTCTTGAACTTAATTCCGCTGCCATTGTTTTGAAAACCCATCGAGAAAAAATTACTGAATCTGTTTCAGAGGGTATTTATTTTCTAGAAAACGCAGGTTTCATCTTAGAGTCCTGAAAAGAGGGCTGACTTACTCCCATACTGTCGAGTTTTATTTTATTTTCTTCTGCCATGCTGATCATTCTCTTCAGCAGAATATTATATTCCAAATATAGTTCATCCAGTGATTGATTAAGTTTTTCATTTTGTTTGTTAGCTGCATAAAAATGACTTTTAATTATTTGGGTTTGAACCACCTTTATTCTACTGTGAATTGGAAGTTTATCAAATTTTTCCGGAAATGGAGATTTTAAAAGCGTACTAGTGATTTTATATAGTTCAGAAATAAAGGTCATTATACCCTCTGGATTGAGTTGGGTCATGTCTTCAATTGCATCTTTAAATTTTTTGAATTGAGTCCACTGGTCGATGTTATTTTCCTCTATAAACTTGGGGGTGAGTTGAGTGAGTTGTGTTGCATGATCCGGAGCAGAAATGGTTAGCTTATCTTTAGTTTTATCAACGATTGACGAGGTATCAGATTTTTTTTCTTCACAAGAAAAAAGACAAATAATCATGAGAACTATAGAAAAATATCGTAGCATGAATAAAAAATTAGAATTTCAAATACCGATAGTTGTTTGCTTTATCAATAATACGGTAAAAAAAATGATTTGTAAAAGATACAACTGGTGGGGGAACCAACCATTTACCGTTATACGAAAAGAGTAAAAAATGATTTGAAGAAATAGGGCGACGGCTGTCCAACCGATATAGTTTTGGAGAGGTGCTTCTCCTCCATCAAAAACCCAAAAATCCAATACCGGGGCAATGGGCTCAATCAATAGGTCGAGTAAAATCATGAAACCGGCGCCAATGAGGATTCGCATAAAAAAATTTTGATAAAACTGCTGGGCAATGGCACCTGTAACAATAGTTAATAGAGCCCAATTTGCTCCTATGAGAAGTGGAACACCCAAAACCTTTATCCCCAATGCATCTCCATATTGATAATCCCCAAAAATCCAACCCCGTTGAACTCCCAAAATTTCAGTAATCATCCCGGTCAAAAATCCCAAAAAAACCATTGGAAAAAACCATTTGTGTCCGTTACAATTGATCAGTAATAGTACAAAATTGATCGATAAATTAAGGGGAGTAGCCGAAATAAACCATTCTGAATTGCCATAAAGTATTCCTAGAATACCACTGACATGAAACAACCAAATGACGGCGATAGAAATGTTCTCACGGTTTAAATTGGATGGAATCATCTTAAACTTCAGGGTATTAGGTCAGTAGCAATTTTGGCGGAGAGCAAACATAAAGGAATGCCACCTCCAGGATGAACACTTCCCCCACAAAAGTATAAATTTTTGATTTTGGAACTGAAATTAGGATGCCTCAAAAAAGCGGCCATTCTATCGTTGCTGGAGCTACCGTACAAGGCTCCCAGGTGAGAAGATGTTTTTTGCTCAATCATTGGAGGCGTTAAAACTTCTTCTTCCTGAATTAAAGGACTCAAGTCCACTTTGAGGATTCGATTGAGTTTGGCAATGGTTTTTTCTTTGAGCTTATTTTTTATTTGATCCCAATCTTGACCGCAGTCTGCAGGAGTGTTGATCATCACAAACCAGTTCTCTCCTCCTTTGGGAGCATCTGAAGGCACATCTTTAGAGGTAATGTTGACATAGACCGTAAAATCATCAGTTGGTTCTTTTTGATTGAAGATGGCCTCAAATTCTGATTTATAGTTCTGAGAAAAAAATATGTTATGTAAATCGAGTTGATCAAAGATCCTGTTGATACCCCAATAAAAGATGACCGCGGAGCTGGAGCGTTCTTGATTTAAAACCCTCTCAGGGGGTTTAATGTCTTTAAGGAGGTTTTTATAGGTCGGAAAAACATCCATATTGGACAGTACAATATCTGCCATAAGAGTTTGATTTTTTGTTTTGACCCCGGTGGCCTTTCCTTTTTTTACTTGGATATGATTGACTTTTTCTCCCAGATGAAAAGTAATTCCCTTTCTTTTTGCCAATTCAAAAAGGGATTGGGTGATTTGTTCCATTCCTCCGTTAGGTACAAAAGTTCCATATTCTTGTTCCAAGTGCTGCACCAATGTCATGATACCCGGAGTTTGATAGGGTGAAGAGCCGTTATAGGTAGCATAGCGGTCATACATCTGAACCAAATGGGGTTCCTTTAGCTGAGTTACATTAACTGAATGCAAATTTTGATTGATTTCGTAAAGCCCCAGATTGATAAGTGCCCTAAGGGTTTTTACATTCAAAAAACCTTTGAGTTTGTGCAGGGATTGTTCCAAAAACAAGGGAGCTGTCAAATCGAATTTTTTCTTGGCTCGTTTTAGATATTTTTTAAGTACGTCAGTCTCTACACCTAGTTTATTTTTTACCTCTTCCAAAAAAAGTGTTGGGTCAGCATAAGCGGTAATTTGGATTTGATCCTCCCAAAAATACTTACAAGCAATTTTTTTCTTTTTATAAGTAAAAAAATCGCTCGCTTTCTCATCGTGAAGTTCAAACAATTCGTTTACGTATTGGGGCATAGTAAAAAGCGAAGGCCCGGCATCGAAACGATAGTCTCCCAGACTGAAAGCACTAAGTTTTCCTCCTGGGTAATCATTAGCCTCAAAAACAGTAACTTGATAGCCTTTTTTGGACAAACGCAGAGCTGCAGCAATGCCACCAATTCCTGCTCCTATAACAATCGCTGTTTTCATGTTTTTGAAAGATTAGGTTGTATAAACCCGGTGTCAGACAATACTCGAAATCGGGCAAAGAGATCCTCGCTATACCACTGCTGACTTCTTGTTTTTTTGATGATGGATGTATGGGTTTTATCGCGGTAGGCAAACTGTTTGACAGCCTCGAAACTGTCCCAAAGGCTAAGGGTTGCCTGTTGCACAAAAGGCCACTCTCCTATGCCTTTGAAGTATTGCACCCCTTTAGCATTTTCTATGGCTGCACTGGCCAAGGGGACTGATCTCCAGAAGGAAAAAAGTCGTGAGGGACGTAATGTGGCTCTGGTAATAACTGCAACTGGTTGTTTAGAATTATAGGCCTGTATTTTATGTTCTAAAAAAGGGTTTTGGCCACTCCACAAACCATGACTTTTAACTGGTAACATTTTAATAGTTCTTATTGAAGAAGCTTTTTGATAATAGGTTTTGATAATATCGTTGCTACTCAAAAAATCGTCTGCTGATTTTTGATTGTCCCAAACCCCTAAAAAGGCATATGTCCCAAAATCCGGCCATAGACTAAAGCCATTTCCACCGCCAGTACCCATGAGTTTGAAGAACCTTAAACCAGATTTTTGTTGAAGTTTAGACGGAATAAGACCCATTTGAGCGAATGCCCAACATTTGTTTTTACGAAATTTAAAAAATGTGATTGTCGTCAATCCTTCCATCTAAATCCTGATCATCCTAAAAATACTAAATTAGGTAAAAACTGCCAAAAGACCAGAAAAATAAGGGGTTAAAAAAAACGCCTCTGCTAGGATTTTAGAATTTGACTTTAGGAGATAGTAAATGCAGAGGCGCTAATAAACCAAATTGAATTTAAACTGTTTAAAGATATATAAAAAAACTTTAACAAAAAAAGTTTAAACAAAAAAAAATAAAATTCGGTAATTTTTTGCCATTTTAAAGGATGTTTCAAATTGATTATATTTGATTAATAATATAAATTATGACACCCTCTTTTGTAGCTTTTGTGGTTGTAGCCTCAATGATAGGAGTAATGATCGGAATTTTCATTGATCTTTCTAAAAAATAATTCATATTGAGGTCTCCTGTTCTTTTTGATAAATTCATTTATCTATTGATTATTGCCAACGTGGTGGCGATGATTATGGAATCTCATGTCTCAATTCGAAATGTCTATGGGGGTATATTCAGCATTTTTGAGGCGATTTCGATTTATATTTTCTCTTTTGAGTACTTGTACCGCATACGATTGGCCTATTTGGACCAGCGCATGAAAGGGGTATGGAAGTATGTATTTAGTACTTTTGGATTGATTGATTTAATTTCAATTTTACCTTTCTACCTTAATCAATTTGTAAAAGTAGATGGAAGATTTCTCAGGATACTAAGATTGTTCCGCCTTACAAGAATTTTTAAACTTGGAAGAGACAGCAGTTCCTTGAAGTTATTTATTAAAGCATTGAAAGGTGTAAAAAACGAACTAAAATTTACCTTATTTCTCTCAGCATTAGCCATATTGTTTTCTGCTTCGGCCATCTACTATTTGGAAAATGATGCTCAACCTGAGAAGTTTTCCAGTATTACGGAATCCATTTGGTGGGCAACGGTCTCTCTAGCTACAGTAGGTTATGGTGATGTATACCCTATTACTGCAGGGGGTAAGATTTTTGCCTCCATAATTTCATTAATTGGGATTGGTATTGTGGCGATTCCCACGGGTATTATATCCGCTTCTTTTGTTGAGGAAATTTATTTATTAAGAAGAAACAAGGAGAATTAATTTTTAAATTGACTATGATTTATGTTAGTTAAATTAATAATTGTGCCGCCTTACTATTGAATTATAACCCCTTTTGATTTCCGCTAATTAATTATCTTTTTTTTTATTTCAACCCAAAACGATCTGGGGTTTCCAATCTTTTGAATTTTTTATTATTGAATTTTCAAAAAAGAAATAAAATTCTCTAAATCATATAGTTTATTGATAGATTTGTAGACAAATGAAAAAGCGAATTAGCATCATCGGTTCAGGTTTTTCCTCTTTGTCGGCAGCTTGCTATTTGGCAAAGTTGGGACATCAAGTCGAAATTTTTGAGAAAAACAGTACTCCCGGAGGGCGAGCTCGTCAACTGAAAAAAGACGGATTTGTTTTTGATATTGGACCCTCTTGGTATTGGATGCCGGATGTTTTTGAAAAATTTTTTGGTGATTTTGGAAAAAAAGTTAGTGATTATTATGAGTTAGAACGTTTGAATCCGGGCTATCAGGTTTATTTTGGGAGGAATGATTCAATGCTGATTGGAGATTCTTTAGAAAAGATTTATGCCGCTTTTGAGGCAGAGGAAAAGGGAAGTGCAAACAAACTGAAAAAATTTATCGGCAAAGCTGCTGATAATTATAAAATTGCCATAGACGAATTGGTTTACCGCCCAGGACTATCACCTCTGGAACTAGTCACCCCAGATACCCTAAAGAAATTAAATTACTTTTTTTCTAACATAAAAAGACAGGTGACTCGAGAATTCAAAAACCCTAAACTGGTTCAAATCCTTCAGTTTCCAGTCTTGTTTTTGGGAGCTAAACCTGAAGATACACCTGCTTTCTATAATTTTATGAATTTTGCTGATTTTGGTTTGGGAACTTGGCATCCCAAATACGGTATGTACAGCATCGTAAAAGGAATGATTCGACTGGCTGAAAGTTTAGGTGTGAAAATTCACCTTGATACCCCAGTGAGGGAAATATTATTGGAAAACAGAAAAGCAGTTGGAATCAAAATAGATAGGAAAAACATCTTTTCAGATATTGTGCTGAGCGGTGCCGATTATCACCACACTGAAACTTTACTCCCAAAAAATTTAAGAGCCTACAGTGAGTCCTACTGGGATAAAAAAACATTTGCCCCTTCTTCACTGCTGTTTTATGTTGGATTGAACAAAAAGGTAAAAAATGTATCTCATCACACATTGTTTTTTGATGTAGATTTTGACGCCCATGCTAGGACAATTTATAATACTTACGAATGGCCAAATGAGCCTCTGTTTTACGCCAATTTTCCATCGATCACTGATCCTAGTATGGCTCCAAAGGGAAAAGAAGCTTGTTTTATTTTAATCCCTATTGCGCCTGGATTAGATGACACTAGGGAGTTAAGAAATCACTATTTTGAAATAGTTTTAGACCGCCTAGAAAAACTTACCAATCAAAGTTTAAAAGATGATATTTTGTTTAAATCGTCTTTTTGCGTAAATGATTTTATCTCAGTTTACAATTCATACAAAGGTAATGCCTATGGTATGGCGAATACTCTTTTACAAACAGCTTTTTTAAGACCGAAATTGAAAAGTAAAAAAGTGAAAAATTTATATTTTACAGGACAATTGACTGTACCGGGTCCCGGGGTACCACCTGCATTGATCTCCGGCAAACTAGTGGCGGGGCTAATTGAAAAAGTCTAAAACCACCAATAGATAAATACAAACTCATCCTCTTTAAGTTGTATTACGCTGTCAAGTTTTTTAATATTAGCTCCAACCTCTGCTTCGTATTCAACTAATTGTTCAGATATTTGCTCCCATAATCCTAAGCGCTTAAATAGATTGTATTTCAAATATTTCTCCTTTTGAAAATATTTACGGTGTTTTACCCAAAAGTCAGTGTCATATAAATCTATTTTCTCTAACTCATAAATCCATTTGTTAGCCACCTGAGCTTCGAACTGGTCTACATAGACTTTTTCCTCACGATCTGTGTTTAGCATTAAATATTTTAGATCAGTTCCGTCATAGGTATTGTTGACAAATCGACCTACCTCTGATCCCAAAAATCTGAAGGTTCCATCAAGTTTAATGGCTTCGTATACAACCCTTGGCGGATTGAAGGGATTGTAGTTGTTATAAAATGAAAGTGGGGAATAAGGCAATCCATCAGAATCATCAATAAATAAAAAAACACTATCTCTATCCTCCTCCCATTGTTCATATAATTCGTTGTATAACTCCCTAATCCATTGATTTTCCTCCATATATATTTGGGTGTATTCTCGGATATCGATCATTTCATCCCTCAGGCCAATTAAGTTATCGATATTAGACTCTCTATCTCCGAATTCTTCCCCTTGTCTTTCTACCCCAAAAGAGACTAATACACCAAAAAATACAATCAGGAACTCCACAAAACCTTTTTTGATTCGATCGTAAAAATCTTGTAAAGAAAATCGGTCTCCCAACGTGATAATTCGTAAAAACCAATTCAGCTTTTCCCGCTTTATCCCTTTTTCTCCTATATCTTTATTGGACTCTTCACTCATGGGTATTTATTTTCACTAAATATATTGAATATAAATTTGATATTTAAATAAATCATCCCTTGCCCTCAAAATTTACATTAGGGTCAAAAATTTCACTGATAATATTATATAAAGTTGTTTCAAAACGATCTAAATTTTCTTTATTTAACGCTTGTTTTTGAGTGTTTTCGTAATTAAAAGGCATAAAATATTGGGGTAGATTTCTGAATGAAATGATCCCGGCAGTTGATTTTTGGTATTTATATAAAAGGGGTTTTTGAACATAAGAATATAGTAAAATCTGAAACAAATAGGCATAGTCTGTCTGCTCATTAAACGCACCCCAATGTGTTAATTTCAGTTGTTTGGGTTGAATCTTACTTGTTTTATAATCGATTATTCTCAATGTATCGTTGAAAAGATCAATACGGTCCACCACACCGATTAATTTTACAGGAAAATCAATTCCTGGCACTTGAATGCTTTGTTCAAATTGATGTTCCAGATGAATTATCTTGATACGATTACCCTCCTCAACATATTTTTTTTCGATGGCTATGAAATCTAAAATAGACTTTTTCAGTACTTCAAAAATAATGTGGTTCCTACCAGTTCTGTGTTGGGTTCCATGGTAAATGGATTGATAGCGTTCTTCCATTAGAGGTATTAGGCGTTCTTTCATTTGTTTAAAATCAGCAGGGGTAAGTATTTGATCTTGATAGGGCAAATAGAGTTGCTCGACCACCTCATGTACCAGATTTCCTTTATCCATATGATTGATGGTATATTGCATGGTGTTTTTTTCTTTGATCTTTAACACCCTTTGATAATAAAATTCAAGAGGATTTCTCATATAAAGTGAAAGAGAGGAGGGCGAAAAACCCTTTTTAGCAATGGCACGCAGCTGCTGCTGAATGTTTTCGGTTTTTTCAATGAAATGATCGAAGTCGTTTGGAGTAAGATAATTCAGGACCAAATGTTTTTCTTCGACTTGGTGAGCAGGCTGACGTTGGTATTTTAATTGATACAAAAAGCGGCTCATTTCACCGGAATTCAGTCCATCACTGTGGGTATTGTAAAGTAAATAAACCCTTTTAGCCCTTTGAAGGAGACGGTAGAAGTGATAGGTATAGATGGCGTCATTTTCTAAAAAAGTAGGTAGATTGAATTTTTTCCTCAGGTCAAATGGTAGAAAAGAATGGTTCTTTTTTCCTGAGGGCAAAATTTCCTCGTTTAGATTGGTGATTACCAAATTTTCGAAATCCAATAAACGGGTTTCCAATAGCCCCATAAATTGTATGCCCTGCAATGGCTCCCCTAAAAAATCGATTTTTTCTCCCTTGACAAGAGCTCTAAAAACCAAAAGCAGTAAAGGCAGGCTTTCTATAAAAGCGTGTTTTCGATGCATGGCTTCCAACTGGTTGAAAAGGGCTTTAAATTTTTGGAAATAGGCCAAATGTAAATTAGCATCGGCTTCCTGAGAGTGCTCTAAAAACACAATAAAAAAATCGCAAATATAAATTAGGCGGAGAATAAAATCAACAATGACTAAGGCCGGAGCGAAAAGGCAATGGTCGATGGCTTGAACATTATTTGATCTATAGAGTATATTTTGGGAAAAACGATATAAATTTTTTGACTCAATGTCTTTCAAATGTTCCTCAGTATTCAAGTCATTAAATTTGAGAAGTGAGAGGAACAATGGGGTTGAAGATAAGCTTTTAAGGTTCTTATATAAAAAAAGTCCTTTCTTGGCATTGAGGTGTAATTGGAAAAAGAGTTCAAAAAAATCGGAAGTAGGTGTCTGTTTCAGAGGATAGCCCATGGTGACATTCCAACTCAATGCAGTGCCATCGATAGCAGAAAGTGCCGGGGTCAACAGTGATTCGTTACCCAATACAACAGCTGTTTTTTCATCGGGATAATCTGTTGCCAGTTGTACCGCCAATTGAGCAGCGTATTTGGCTTGAGCAACATTTTTACTCACGCCAATAAGCTCGATCTTTTTGGGGTCAGTGTAATGGTTTTGAAATGAACTTGGTTGAGAACGTAGAGATTTCCAATCTTGGTGATATTTACGGATAAATTTGCCCGCAGCGTGTACCTTGTCTTGAAAAAAATATTGATCGATGTCCCAATGTACTGTTCCCTTGTTACTCGAGATAAACTCCTGAATGATTTGGGCTTCGGATTCATTGAGAGCATTAAAGCCCACAAAATAGTGGTGTTTGACAGTCTGGCTTATATAAAATTCCAAATTGGCAACCGCTTCCCTGAAAATCAATCCCAAGGTACCTTGCTGTTTTTGTTGCAGTCTTTGATTTAGTCCCTTATAGAGCGAAGGCATTATCCTCCAAAACTCCAAATGGTTTTGGATGATATTACTTTGATCTTTGTTTTTGGTCCATTGGGTCATCTCCTGAAGTGAGAATTGAAAATCAAAGAAAGTTTTGACGTCTACCAAATGAGCATCCATTTCGTTGAAGTCAGATAAAATAACGGAGGCCCAGCCCAGAAATTGATCGAACGAATCCCGGTGTTTTTCATCGGATACCTCTTTGTATGCAGCATAAAATTCAAAAATCAGATCTACGGGAACTACCTTTTTTAAAGTTGAAAGTTCTTCTACAAAATTTTCAATACTGACGATATCGGGAGCAAAAGCCGGTTTTTGAATTTGACGGGCCAATGCATTTTTTAGAAACAAACTTGCCCGACGACTGGGGACAATAACTTTGATAGATTCAAAAGGGTGTTTTGAATTGATAACTTCTTCTGCTATTTCATCCAGAAAGCTTTTCATCTGTGTATTTAGACCTTGGGGTTTAATATCATGCTACTTTTTTTACAACGACCTTTTTTCCTATGTAAACCAAAAAGCATTTTGATTTTTCATGGGTCATCTCCTCCATCAATTCAGCATAGTGTGTAATTTGAGATAAGTGGTGGGGCTTTACTTTTCCGGTTTTATAATCAATGATCACCCAGCCGTCTTTATTTTTTACGATCCTATCGGGACGGACAAAAGATTTTTGGGGGATCAAAATATCCTTTTCATTATAGACTTCTGCATCCTCTTTGAAGCAGAAAGATAGTTGTGGATGATACACTATATTATTAAGCATTTGTAAATAGTGATCGTATTCTTCTTTATTGATACTTCCAGAATGAATGGCATCGGTTACGACAGCAGAGACGTCTTTAAAAGAGGATACTTCAGCCATCAAATTGTGGACCAATAAGCCTTCTTTTTGGGCGGCAACACTCGAATCTTCGTGCTTTGCTTGCAATTGTATCCAAAGTCTTTTTTGCCAATTTGGCTGGACTTTGAAATCGGGTTTGAGTGTTTTTACCGTAGTTTGATCTTTATCATCGCTCTCTTTCCTTTCGGTGTTACCCCATACAAAAGGGGATTCTATTTGAGGGTCTTGATTTTGACCTCTTACAAAATGGTTAAGCAAGGTGGCATAGCTTTTGTCAACGGGCGAGGTTTCACCCTCTAAGGTGCAGATCAAATACATTTGTGAAACAGCGCGGGTCAAGGCCACATAAAAAGTATTGAGGGCATCCCCTCTTTCTGCCAAAATCCCTCGCTCATAAAATGCGTTGGCCTCCACGCCCAAATATTTTAATTTGCTTGAAAAATGAATTCTTCCCCAACGAAAGGAAGTGTTAAAATGATTTTTGATTGGATACCATACTTTTGAGCTTCGTGAAGACACTAATTCCTCGGAAGCAAAAGGAAGGACCACCACTGGGAATTCAAGTCCCTTAGCCTTGTGAATGGTCATGATATTTACTGCATCGGTTCCCCCGGGGATGATTATTTTTTGTTCCTTTCCTTTTTGATCCCAGTATTGTAAGTAACTCATAAAACTTCCCTCATCTTGGTTACTGAACTCAAAAATATCATCTAAAAAGGCGATCAAATGCGCTTCCATATTTTCAATCAATTGGAAGGTGGCAATTGCATATTCAACAGCATTGTAGAGCGATTTTTTTGAAAAAAGCTGAAAATCAAATGAAACATTAAATTGTTTTTTGATTTCCTCTTCAAGAGCATAAATGGGTAAAAAAACCATAGTACTCAGTATTTGATCCAAATCCATTTTTGCACCCAATTGACGGTACAAAAATTCGATGATATTTTTTCTTTGTACTTCATCTTCTGGGTCTGCTGCTAAACGAATCAGGGCAATGAGAAAATTTACTTTAATAGAACTCCCTAATGACAACGACTCTGAGGAGATCAAAGGAATGTCTTCTGCCTGAAGTGCATTGGCTACAAGTACAGCCTGCTCTTTTTTTCGAACCAATACGGCCATGTCTTTCCAAGAAAAACCGTTGGATCGAGCAGACTTAAGAGAGCTAACCGTTTTTTCTTGATAGAGTGGTATGGTGCTCTCTTTTTTCATACTCTTTTCGATAAAATGCACGACTACCTGCCCCCCTTTTTTGGAGTTAAACTCCTGATGGGTATATTGCTCAAAAATTTGCTTTTGCTCAGAGTCTTCACATCTGACACCCACCCAGGCAAAAAACTGATTGTTAAAATCTACAATGGCCTCACGACTACGGTAATTTTTAGGTAATAATGTGATTTCGGGAAACAATTTCGGAAAAGGACTTTCTTTATTTAAAAGGCTCAAAAACTGCTCGTTATCCCCTCCCCTCCATCTGTATATCGCTTGTTTGGGATCACCCACTAGAAGAAGGGATCCCATTTGATGATCATCGTCTAGTCCTTGCAAGGCATTGGAGATTAGAGGGATGAGATTTTTCCATTGCAAGCGGGAGGTGTCCTGAAATTCGTCGATAAAATAATAACGGTATTTTTCTCCCAGACGCTCGTATATGTATGGAGCATCAAGATCTGAAATTTCATTGTCAATCATATCATTAAATCGACTAAGAAGTAATCGATTTTGAGGAAGCTGTAGTTCTTCCAAACCTTTTTCCATCCGACCGATCAGCGATAAAGGTGTCCATTGGCTGATAATGCTCTTGAGGAGCAGCAGTTTCCCTACCTTCAATTTAGCTTGGCTAAAACTGGTGAGAAGTTGAGGGATCAAGGCATCGATAATTGTTTTTTTTTCTTCAGAAAGAGATTGCGTGTAAAGACGGTGTCCTTCCGTGAGGTTTTTTTCCAATTGGTTTTCATAAAGTCCATCAATTGTTCCGCTCGCTATTTTTTCAAAATGTTTGTAAAGGGTTTTCCGGTTAAAATCGTCCTCGGTCAACCCCTGGTTAATAATTAGTTGAAGCGTATCTGTTCCAATGGTTTTAAGCTCATTTTTGATGTCACTGAGGTGTTTTTCAAATATTTTTTTTTGGGCTTTGAATTCTTTTTGATCTATTTTTTTTAAGACAGACAGTGGATGTCGATCGTTTTCTTTGATTAATAATTTTGAAAAATCGAAAAGGTCTTGACCAATATCCCAACTCTTAAGTTCATCGATTTTACTTATACTGAAAGCGACTAAGGTTTCGGTCAAGGGTTTGTCTATGCCTGCCTGGTCTAAAATATTTTCTGTCATTTCTCCCAACAATAGATCACTGTCAAGGGTAACTTCAAAGCTGGCAGGTATTTTTAAATCTTTGGCAAAACTCTTGATGATTTTATGGGTAAAACGGTCCAATGTAATTACTTCAAAAGCGGCATATTCGTGAAGGATTTTGTTGAGTACACGGTGTGCTTTTTGTTGAAGTGATGGCAAGTCGATTTTCAAATCAATAATTAAGCTGGAGCGAATCTCCTTGATTTTATCATCCTGTATATGGTGTGCAACCAAGAAGAGATTGTGTAGAATTCTGAACTTCATTTCGTTGACGGCCTTGTTGGTAAAGGTAAGGGCCAACATATTTCTATATCCATCCTCTCGGTTAGTTGAGAGTAATTTGTTGAGATAGGCATACACCAATGCATATGTCTTTCCAGAGCCGGCAGATGCATTTATGATTTGAAAAGGACTCGATTTCATATGCTGGTATAATTTCTAAAATTAGGTTATTTCGACATTATCCCTTACCGAATGAATAAAAGAAATTTTACTTTTGTTATAAATAAAATAAAATGTTATGGCTTTTGAATTACCAAAATTAACTTATGCGAATGACGCATTAGAACCGCACATTGATGCAAGAACCATGGAGATACACCACGGAAAACACCACAATGGTTACACAACCAAGCTCAACAGCGCGCTTGAGGGCTCGGGAATGGAATTCGATACTATAGAGACCATTATGGAAAACATGGACATGAAAAATGCTGCTCTAAGAAATAACGGAGGGGGCTATTACAACCACTGCTTATTTTGGGAAGTGATAGGCCCAAATGGAGGCGGAGCCCCTTCGGGTGCCTTAGCTCAGGCAATAAATGCAATTTATGGATCTTTTGAAGATTTTAAAACGGCTTTTTCCAATGCCGCTGCAACCCAATTTGGTTCTGGCTGGGCTTGGCTTTGTGTTTTTAAAGGAGGCAAAGTAGAAGTTTGTTCTTCTGCCAACCAAGACAATCCTTTGATGCCAGGTATTGGATGTGGAGGAACACCCATACTTGGACTAGATGTTTGGGAACACGCATATTATCTGAACTACCAAAACAGAAGACCTGACTACATCAATGCTTTTTTTAATGTGATTAACTGGGAAAAAGTGAGTGAATTGTATGATCAAAATAGTTAAGATATTAATGATCAAATGGGTGTCAAAAATAAAAAGGGAGAATAAATTCTCCCTTTTTGCCCCAAATCTTACCATGAACTTAACCTACTTATGTTCTGGTTATATAAAAGTAAATTAAAGCCCAATTTAGAAAATAATAAAACGTTAAATGACACTTTTTTTCGTTAAATGAATCTTTAACAAAATTTACTCTTACAATTGATTAATTTTTTTCTTTTTTTTAAAATTATTCATTTCATTAATAGGCTCTTACAGATTTTCCTTCATAAAAATTCATAAAAGCACGGTTAACGACCCTGTTACCACCAGGGGTTGGATAATCCCCTGAGAAATACCAATCACCGAGATTTTTGGGACAAGCTTGATGCAAATCTTCTATAGTTTGAAATATAATTTCCACCTCTGCCTTTATGCTGTCACCCTTAAGTATTTGTGCAATTTTGGCTGAAATTTGCTCATTGGAAAAAGGTTCGTAAAGAGCTTTTACACAATTTTCGACCTCCTCCAAAGGATAATCTTGATTGAGCTTACAATTATTGTAAATATCCTCTAAAGTTTGTTCCAGAGTATTTTGATCCTCATGTAATTTAAGGGTCGCCTTGAAAGCGATAAAGTTGTCAATTTTGGCCATGTCTATTCCATAGCAATCGGGATAACGGATTTGAGGGGCACTGGAAACAATAATGATTCTCTTAGGTTTGAGCCGATCCAACATTTTCAATATACTCTTTTCCAAAGTGGTACCTCTAACAATGCTGTCGTCTATAATGACCAAATTGTCTGAGGGTTGGATAACCCCATAGGTCACATCATAAACATGGGCTACGAGATCATCCCTACTGGCATCCTCGGTGATAAAAGTTCTTAGTTTAGCATCTTTAATGGCTATTTTTTCAATTCTGGGGCGCAACGAAAACAGTTTTTCAAGCTCCCCATTTTCGAGATTGTTTTTGTTTTGTATGGTTTTTTTTAGCGACTGGACAATGTTGTCCTGAACTGCTCCCAAAAGACCATAAAAAGAGGTTTCGGCAGTATTGGGAATAAAAGAGAAAACCGTATTTTCAAGATCATTGTCAATGACTTTTTGGATTTGGGGAAACAGTAGTCTTCCTAGTTTCTTACGTTCTTTATAGATTTCGGCATCACTTCCTCTAGAGAAATAAATTCGCTCAAAAGAACATGATTTTAGAGTTACAGGCTCTTGGATTTGGCTCAATTTTACAGAACCCGATTTTTTTGTCAATAAGGCACTACCAGGAGGCAGTTCATGAATTTCTTTAAAGGGAACGTTGAAAACCGTCTGTATGGCAGGTCTTTCTGAGGCAACCACCAGTATTTCATCGTTATCGTAATAATAAGCTGGACGAATTCCTGCAGGGTCTCTAAAGACAAAAGATTCGCCATGACCCAATAAGCCCGCTATAGTATAACCACCGTCCCATTTCTTGGAAGCTTTGCGCAGTACCTTTTTCATGCTAAGAAGCTCGGCAATCTGCGGTGAAGCGTCTGCCTTTGTGAAACCTTCTTTTTTGAGTTTCTTGTATATTTTAGCGACAGCATCGTCCAAAAAATGTCCGATTTTTTCCATTACAGTGATGGTATCGGTTTTTTCTTTGGGGTGCTGTCCCAACTCCACCAAAGTATCAAAGAGTTCAGTGACATTGGTAAGGTTAAAATTTCCAGCAACAATCAAATTACGATGCATCCAATTGTTCTGCCTCAGAAAAGGGTGAACACTTTCAATACTGTTCTTTCCAAAAGTTCCATAACGCAAATGACCAAGCAGCAACTCTCCGGCGAAAGGAACTTCTTGTTTGAAATGTTCTATATTCTCCAATAGATCCGTATGTTGATTGATGGCTTGCTGTAACCCCTTATTGACTTTTTTGAAAATATCTTGAATGGGTTGAGGACTGTTAGAGCGCACCCTGGCAATGTAACGTTGGCCGGGGCTCATATTTAATTTGACACAAGCCAAACCTGCACCATCTTGACCTCGATTGTGCTGTTTCTCCATCATCAAATACATCTTGTTAATTCCATACATAGCAGTCCCATACTTATCTTTAAAATGATGGAGGTCTTTTTTTAGATGGATCATTGCGATTCCGCACTCGTGCTTTAAAACGTCACTCATATGATGTGTTTATTTACCCGTTTCAATCTCTATTTCAAATGTAGTTAATTCCTTGAAAGCTTTAAGGCGAGCTGCCATCATAGTAGGCGTATAGTTGACCAAATTTTCCGTTCCAAATTTTTCAACGGTAAAGGAGGCCATAGCAGACCCGTAAATGACAGCCAATTTCATATTGTTGAAAGAAATATCTCCTGTTTGTGTCAAATATCCGGTAAATCCTCCGGCGAAGCTATCACCGGCACCGGTGGGGTCAAAAACCTCCTCCAGAGGCAGTGCCGGAGCACAAAAAATTTGATTTTTATGGAAAAGTAAGGCTCCGTGCTCTCCTTTTTTGATGATGACGTATTTGGGGCCCATTTGATGGATCTGATCGGCTGCTTTGACCAAAGAGTATTCCCCGGTCATCTGTCGGGCTTCTTCATCGTTTATGGAAATAACATCTACTTTTGCAATGACCTGATCCAGTGCAAATCGAAAATGTTCCATCCAAAAATTCATGGTGTCCAGCACAATGAGTTTTGGATTGGTCTTTAATTGCTCCAAGGCTTGTAACTGTAAATCGGGAGATAGGTTTCCTAGCATTACAATGTCGGGGCTTTTGAGATGCTGGGGAATCTTTGGTCTAAAATTTTCCAAGACGTTCAATTGAGTGTCCAAAGTGGTTCTGGTATTCAGGTCGTTGTGGTATTCCCCGCTCCAAAAAAAAGTAGCACCTCCGGGAACTATTTCAACGCCTGAGAGGTCGATCCCATGGTCTTTCAGTAATTGTAAATGTTCTTTTTCGAAATCCTCTCCTACCACCGATACAATTCCGCAGTCCAATGAAAACCGTGAGGCAGACAAGCCGATATAAGTGGCAGCACCACCCAGAATTTTATCGGCTTTTCCAAAGGGGGTTGAAATGGCATCATAAGCCATAGTGCCAACAATCAATAATTTGTTGCCCATAAAACAAAAATAATAAACTTCATAAGCTTATTGATTTTTTAGTTGAAGATTTATTGAAGAGTTTTCGATTGTCTATAATTAATAAAATTCATTTTTGATTTTGTTCAAAAAAATCATCTATTTTATATGGCGACTCTTTGGCTGCTTTAAATGCCAATTGATCACATCGCTCATTTTGGGGATGGGCATTATGGCCTTTGACCCACTGAAAGTTTACCTGATGCTTTCTGTGAATGTTCAAATAGCGCTTCCATAGGTCGGGATTTTTTTTGTCTTTGAAGGCTTTTTTCTCCCAGTTTAATACCCATTTTTTTTGAACGGAATCGATAACGTACTTCGAATCAGAGTAAATAGTGACTTCCATGGACTGTTTTTTTAATTTTTCTAAAGCGACTATTACAGCCATAAGTTCCATACGGTTGTTTGTAGTCAGTCTATATCCACCAGAAAATTCCTTTATATACTGCTTTCCTTCCCATTCCATAATAACTCCGTAACCTCCAGGCCCAGGGTTTCCAATAGAAGAACCATCAGTATAAATATTTATTTTGTCAGACATTCTATGGAAATAAAAGTTTTTGAATTATTTCTGGATAGTATTTGTACTCAAGTCGCTGAACCTTACGGGCTATCTTACGGATGCTGTCTTGATCTAGAACTCTAACTTTAGCTTGAAAAATGATAGATCCTTCATCATAGTGTTCATTTACATAGTGAATGCTGATCCCGGTTTCTTTATCTCTAGCTTTTTTGACAGATTGGTGAACCCTGTCACCATACATCCCTTTCCCTCCGTGTTTGGGAAGTAGTGAAGGATGAATGTTAATGATTTTTTTGAAAAAAATTTTGGTAAAATCCAAAGGAATTTTTAGTAAAAAACCAGCCAATACAATCAAATCAGGGGTTAAAAGACATATTTGTTTAACTAATTCTCCGTTGTTTAATTCAAGCTTATTAAAGATATTTAAAGGTATTTTCATTTGCTCGACACGATCAATAACTCCTCCTTTTGGATTGTTGGTGAAGACACCAACGATCTCAACATGAACATTATCATGAAAGTATTTGATGATATTTTCTACATTGGTACCCGAACCGGAAGCAAATAGGATAATTTTTTTAACTTTTTTATTTCCCATGAATTTCCTTTAGTATCAATAATAAAAGGTTTTTTGGATCACATTTATCAATCCATATCACAAAGAAAAGTTATATTCTATTCCCTTAATAGTGTTTTGATTCAAAGTTTTATATTTTTGTCCACAATAATTTAAAAACAAATTTTGATTATGTCTGACATTTCATCAAGAGTAAAAGCAATTATCGTTGACAAGTTGGGAGTAGACGAAAATGAAGTCGTAGCCGACGCAAATTTCACAAACGATTTAGGTGCCGATTCCTTGGATACTGTGGAACTCATCATGGAATTCGAGAAAGAATTTGACATTCAGATTCCTGATGACCAAGCTGAAAACATTGCAACAGTGGGTCAAGCCATTCAATTCATTGAGCAAGCGAAGTAAACTTTGGCTTAAATGAAACCAAGACGTGTAGTTATTACCGGATTGGGAGCCTTAACTCCTATAGGAAACACCCTCCCTGATTATTGGGAGGGTTTGTTGTCTGGTGTCAGTGGTGCTGCACCAATCACCCATTTTGATGCCTCAAAATTCAAAACAAAATTTGCTTGTGAGTTAAAAGGATTTGATCCTCTCAATTTCATGGATAGAAAAGAAGTCCGAAAGTACGATAGATTTGCACAATATGCATTGGTCGCTGCCAACGAGGCCATCCAAGACGCAGATCTAGATTTTGACAAAGAGGACAAAGATAGAATAGGAGTGATATGGGGTGCAGGGATCGGAGGACTTGAAACATTTCAAAATGAAGTATTGAATTTTGCAAGTGGTGATGGATCTCCACGTTTCAATCCTTTCTTTATCCCCAAAATGATATCGGATATTGCACCTGGACTAATTTCAATGAAACATGGATTGAGGGGACCTAATTTTGCCACTGTATCAGCATGTGCTTCCTCCTCGAACGCTATGATTGATTCTTTAAATTATATTAGAATGGGCTTCGCAGATATTATTGTTTCCGGGGGGTCTGAAGCAGCAGTTACTATTGCAGGTATTGGTGGATTTAATGCCATGCATGCCTTGTCCACAAGAAACGATGATCCCAAAACGGCATCACGACCTTTTGATAAAGATCGAGATGGTTTTGTATTGGGAGAAGGTGCTGGTGCACTCATACTAGAGGAATACGGGCATGCAATATCCAGAGGAGCTAAAATATATGCAGAATTGGCTGGAGGGGGGCTCTCTGCAGATGCTCACCATATGACCGCCCCCCATCCAGAAGGAGTTGGAGCTAAAAAAGTAATGGTTAATTGTCTGAAAGATGCAGACGTTAATCCCGAGGATGTAGATACCATTAACATGCATGGAACTTCTACTCCATTAGGAGATATTGCTGAAACTAACGCTGTGAAAGCTGTTTTTAAAGATCATACATACAATATCAATATTAACTCCACCAAATCCATGACAGGTCATCTCCTTGGTGCTGCAGGGGCAATAGAAGCCATAGCGTCAATAATGGCCATAAAAAACGATATTGTCCCTCCCACCATTAACCATCAAACAGCTGATGATCAATTAGATCCAAAAATTAATTTCACCTTGGGTCAAGCCCAAAAAAGAACGGTTAACGTTGCATTGTCAAACACATTTGGTTTTGGAGGCCACAATGCCTGCGTGATTTTCAAAAAAATTACATAAATTGGAATGTGAATTTTTTTACCCACTTACTGAGACCATCAGCCAAAAAGGATAAGATGTTTTTCAGTAGGCTCCGAAAAATTACCTCTATCAAGCCCCGTAATAAAGTCATTTATCATACCGCTTTTACCCATCGATCCCTAAACTTAAAAGACGATAAAGGACATTTAATTAATTTCGAAAGACTTGAATTCCTTGGTGATTCGATACTAAGTATTGTAGTCTCCTCCTTCTTGTACGAAAAATTTCCTTTTGCAAAAGAGGGTACATTGACCAAATACCGTGCAAAAATTGTAAGTCGTGAAAATCTTAACCAAATTGGTGAGAAAATAGGGTTGATCAATTTCTTAGACCAAGAAAGTAAAGTGAATTTTGGCAATAATATTCACGGTAATCTACTTGAGGCTTTGGTGGGAGCTATTTTTATAGATCAGGGATACAAAAAATGTAATGAATTTATAATAAAAAAAATCTTAGAGGATCATGTTGATATTGATCAATTGCAGCATGCAGTATTGAGCTATAAAGGATTTTTAATTGAGTGGGGGCAAAAAACAAAAAAGAATATAAAGTTTAAAACCAATTCAGACGATGGACTTGACCCCGATTTTAACTACACAACTGAGGTGTATCTTAATGAAAAACAAATTGTCAAAGCAAGGGGAATCTCCAAGAAAAAGTCTGAGGAAAAAGCAGCAAAAAGAGCTTTTCACGCCATGAACATCAAATCAAGGTTTAATGCCTAAGGTTAAAAGTTATATTTTGGATGAAATCGATGAGAATGAATTTTCTCTCATAGCAATTCACAGTAGTTGTGAGGCATATTTTATGGCCTTTTTACTCAATTTAAAGTGCAATTGTAGGTTTATTCGTTCAATTAAAAGAAAAGGAGTTGCTCAAAAAGATTTTCCTTTTGAAGATTACGAGTGGATCGATCTGGTCAATGGAATTGAAATCAGATTATTTTCAAATCGGATCTTAATTTTTAAAAATGAAATACAAAAGGGGATTAGCTTATTTGATGTACCTGAAACAAAAGAATTATATTTGGTACAGGATTTAAAAGAGGTAGACTACATCGTGAAGATTGATTCAGGTATCGAGGCCAATATCATGATAAAAAAAATAGAATCTATCGACCAAATTTCATACTTATACTTAATTGACCAAAGTCGGTTGAGCATTGATCCAAATCTAAATACATATTAATGAGCAACAGAAAAAAAACCAAAATTGTAGCCACTCTGGGTCCTGCATCTACTAAGGTTGATGTTATGGAAGAAATGATTCTCTCAGGGGTTGATGTCTTCCGAATTAATTTTTCACATGCAGAACACGCAGAGGTTGAAAAAAGGATCAAAATTATCCGTGAACTAAGTGAAAAACTAGGTTGCAATACTTCCATTTTGGCAGATCTGCAAGGACCCAAATTGAGAGTAGGAATAGTCGAAGAAGGAACACTTGTAATACCCGGAGACCATGTAAGCTTTATAAATGGTGAGCCTTTTGTTGGGAACAAAGAAAAAATCTACATTAATTACAACAATTTCTCCAAAGACGTTCTACCGGGAGAAAAAATCCTATTAGATGATGGTAAGCTAATTTTTGAGGTTATCTCAACCGATAAAGATGAAAAAGTTGAAGCTAAGGTAATTCAAGGGGGAAAATTAAAATCTAAAAAGGGAGTTAACCTTCCCAATACCAAAATATCACTTCCTGCGTTGACCCCCAAAGATATAGTCGATGCAGAATTTGCAATCAAACAAAATGTAGATTGGATCGCACTATCTTTTGTCAGAAATAGTGAAGATATTTTGGATTTGAAAAAATTGATAGAAAAGCACTCAGATCACAAAATTCCAATCATTGCCAAAATCGAAAAACCTGAAGGGATAGACAACATTGACAAAATCATCTCTTATTGTGATGGTCTGATGGTGGCTCGTGGAGACCTAGGGGTTGAAATTCCTCCTGCTGAAGTTCCCCTGGTTCAAAAGGAATTGGTCAAACGTGCAAAAAAAGCTAGGATCCCCGTTATTATTGCAACGCAAATGATGGAAAGTATGATCGACAGCCTTACTGCAACTCGTGCAGAGGTAAACGATGTTGCCAATTCTGTAATGGATGGTGCAGATGCCGTGATGTTATCCGGAGAAACATCTGTTGGAAAATATCCCATTGAAGTAATTAAGGCGATGAGTTCCATCATTCTGAGTGTAGAAAACTCTGACCTGATATCAGTTCCTCAAAAACCGCCAAATATCAGAACGGTTAGGTTCATCACTAAATCCATTTGCTATCACGCAGTACACATTGCCAATGATGTTCAGGCCAAAGCCATTTGTACCCTCACCAATAGTGGATACACAGCCTTTCAAGTATCTGCTTGGCGACCCAATTCCCATATATTAGTTTTTACGTCCAACAAAAGAATTTTAACCCAACTGAATCTCGTTTGGGGGGTTAAGGCTTTCTTTTATAATAGTTTTGAAAGTACTGACAAAACGGTAGAACAGATCAATGAAATCGCAAAGAATACAGGCTATGTAAACAATGGAGACCTTTTAGTAAACTTGACTGCCATGCCCATTATAAAAAAAGGAATGGTAAATACCCTCAGAGTTTCCACCATATGACCTTCAATTGAATATTGTTATTTCCTTTATTACTTACAACAATATAAGTGATCACTGCTCGGGCTTGATTTAACCTAAATTTGTGAAAATGAAAACAGAAATTGAAAGAAATTTTTTGGTTATTGACTCTGCTTTCAAAGACCCAGCTAAATCTAATCATCACATCATTCAAGGCTGTCTTTGCGACAATACTCATGAACGATTAGGATAGGTATTTCAGATAAAAAAGCTAGCCTAACCATTAAAGGGGTGAGCAACGAAAACGGAACCACCCCATTGGAATGGGAAACAGCTATTCCTGATAAAGAACAAAAGTGTTACTTCAATTCGGCTTGGGTAAGACTATCGAAAAAATAAGATAAATCATCCCTTATAAAGAACTTACTTTTGAAGTAGATGAGTTTTTAAGCCCCAATAATAATTTGATTCTAACCGAAATTGAACTACCTAGAGAAAAAACTCCTTTTCAAAAACCCCTGTGGGTGGGCAAAGAAGAAACAGGAGACCCTTCTTATTACAATACAATGATGTGATGCCTTAATTTTTTAAAGTTCATTTTTTGATCCAAAGAATATTGTAACTTTCAAAAAATAAAGCATGGATTCATTACTCAATAATTTACATTCCTATTTGGCTTATCTGGTTTTACTGGTTTTAATTCTTACCATTCTAAATGCCTTTAATGGAAGAATCAAAGGTAAAGATTTTGAATCCAAAGACCTAAGAATGTCTCTTTATGGATTGATCTTATCTCACATACAACTTTTAATAGGATTGATTTTATATTTCGTTTCTCCTTGGTTCAACCAATGGTCCAGTCTTGAGGTGGGAGGTGTCATGAAAGCCGCTCAAGCGAGACTTTATTTGGTGGAGCATCCATTTACCAATATAATAGCAATCATACTCATTACTATTGGCTGGTCCCTTCACAAACGCCAGAGTGACCCTGGAAAAAAGTTTTTTCGGATCGCTCTATTCTATGGTATTGGGTTATTGTTGTTATTGAGTAGAATCCCATGGGAATCTTGGCTGTAATAGAATAAAAAATCTATGAGAGACAGATCTAAAAGCCTACATTTTCTCATTTGTTTTTAAAAAGTTAACTTGATGTAGCTGTTTTGGGAGGTGGGGTACTGCCTTGGTTAAAATTCTTTCAGAAAATTAAAGAAATGTGTGATGGTATATAAGAAATCCTGTCAATGCTGATTTCATAAAAAAATACTGTCACAACCCCAACTATCTTAGTGCTACCAACCTCAAAACCAAACGCCTTGAGATCAGTTCTAACATCAACCAAATCGTGTCCGAAGCTGATGTACTGATTATCTCTATTCCCTCAGCGTTTCTTTCTTGTGAATTGGAAAAATTGAATCAGATAATTAATGAAAAAATAATTTTTTCTACCGTAAAAGGTGTAGTCCTGGAAAGCATGTTAATCGTGGGAGAACATCTAAACAGAATCTTCAATGTTACCAAAGAAAAAATTGGGGTTATTTCAGGCCCTTCGCATGCTGAGGAAATCGCTATGGAACGTTTATCATATCTAACAGTTGCCTGCATTGAAAAAAACTTGCAAAACCTATAGCCTCTATGCTTAAAACCCAATACATTCGAACCACTATTTCAAATGATATCTTTGGTACAGAATATGCTAGTATTCTTAAAAATATTTACGCCATTGCCTCAGGGATTGGTCATGCACTTGGATATGGTGACAACTTCCAAAGTGTACTCATGAGTAATGCCATTAGGGAGATGAAATGCTTCATTAAAAATGTTTACAAAATGAAACGTAACATTAACAACTCGGCCTACTTGGGAGACCTTTTGGTAACAGGTTATTCGGTCTTCAGTCGAAATCGTACGTTTGGCAGTATGATTGGTAAAGGTTATACGGTTAAAGCCGCTCAAATATAAATGAAAATGATAGCAGAGGGCTATTTCGCGACAAAATCAGCAAAGATGATCAATCAAAATATTCTACGAGAATTCCAATCATAGACGCTATTTTTAGCATTCTATACCTTTAAAAAAAACAAAAAAGGTCTTTAAAAAACTGGTCAAAAAATTATATTAATTTTCAGATTGGAATTGAGAGAGAAAACGGATATCGTTTTCAAAAAAAAGACGAATGTCTCCAACTTGATACAACAACATTGCAATTCTCTCAATCCCCATGCCAAATGCATAACCCGAATATTCCTTAGGGTTGATATTACAATTTTTTAGGACATTGGGATCAACCATACCACATCCCATGATCTCTAACCACCCTGTTCCTTTGGTGATACGGTAATCTGTTTCTGTCGCTAATCCCCAATAAATATCTACTTCGGCACTGGGCTCGGTAAAAGGGAAATATGAAGGTCGCAAACGAATTTTTGACTTACCAAAAAGGGCTTTAATAAAGTAGAATAATGTTTGTTTTAGGTCAGCGAAGGAAACATTCTTGTCAATATATAACCCCTCTACCTGATGGAATATACAATGAGCCCTGGCAGAGATGGCTTCATTTCGGAATACCCTACCCGGTGATATGGTCCGGATAGGGGGTTGATTATTTTCCATATACCTAACTTGTACCGATGAGGTGTGAGTACGAAGCAATATATCGGGATCGGTTTGTATGAAGAAAGTGTCCTGCATATCGCGGGCAGGATGATGCTCGGGTAAGTTTAAAGCGGTGAAATTATGCCAATCGTCCTCGATCTCAGGACCTTCAGAAATATTGAAACCTATCTGAGAAAAAATATTTACGATTCTATTTTTGACTAATGAAAGTGGATGCCGAGCTCCCAAATCAGACGCAAAAGCAGGTCTGGATAAATCACCACTAAGTCCTGGGGATGAGGTATCAGCATTTTGAACCTGTAAGGCTTTTACCTTATCGGCAACTGCCTTTTTGAGGGTATTTAGTGCATGACCATAATCTTTCTTTTGTTGTGGAGGTAATTCTTTAAAGACCGCAAAAAAATCATTTAAAATCCCTTTTTTACCTAAATATTTTATTCTAAAAGCCTCGACTTCTTCTTTGGATTGGGCATTAAAACCCTTAACTAAGGTCAGATTTTCGTTAATTGTATCAATCATTCTATAAAAGTAAACATTTATTGAATTAGCTCACGTTTTAAAAAATACCCAACTAATGCCTCTTTAATCAAAATACTCTGTTCGCCAGGCTTAAGATTTGGTAAGGCTTCCAAAAGTTCAAAATGAGGCCAGCCTTCCTCATCATAAAAATCGAATCGGTAGTATCCATAAGGTTCCAGTACAGTGCAAATCCCTACGTGTATTAGATTGATATTATCATCTTTTTTCATTTTTTGATGAAGCTGGCCCAACTCTTGTAATCCAACTAAATACAAAACTCCCTCAACATCTATTGTTTCTCCGTCAGAAAACCGCTCATTGAGAATAGAGATTAAGCGATCCCATCGCTCCTTTAACTTTTTATCTCTCGTTTGATTTTTAAACACATCCAAAGATACTGGCTTTAGTATTAAGGTAAGGAATAGATTCCTAAAAATAAAGTACATTCGTAATAGTGAATGTAATTGATATCATACTGGCCGTCGCATTGGGTTTTGGATTTGTTAAAGGTTTTTTTAAAGGTTTCATTGTCGAAGTAGCCAGCTTGGGTGCCCTGTTCTCAGGGCTACTGGGGGCGGTAAAATTTTCCAGTTTTGTCAGCAATTTATTAAACGATTACTTTGACTGGAATCCTGTTGCTACCCTAACAGTATCATATTTGATTATATTCATTATCATTGTTTACGCAGTCTCTGTATTGGCGAAAACTCTGACTAGAATCATTAGTAAAGCATCTTTAGGACTGTTTAATAAATTTTTAGGATCTCTATTTGGTTTTTTAAAATGGGCAATATTCATGAGTGTGGGCTTGTTTTTTTTGGAAAAACTCAACACTTGGGTTACGATCATCGATCCAGAAATGATGGAAAGTTCCGTCCTTTATAAACCCATAACTCAATTGGGGGATTACCTCTTTAGTTGGGGGAGTGAGTTATCCAAAGACTCCCCAAGGAGCTTATTTGAATCCTTTTAGGCTTCTGACCCTACCGTTTTTAATCCAACCCTCTGAACCATTAGCGATTCTGATTTTTTGCCATTCTTGCAACTGATCCAGCATTTGAACTTTGGTTCCCTCGTGTAACAAAAACAAGACTTCTACTCTGGAATTGGGCTCTGCCCAAACCTCAATTTTTTTATTAAACAAAATGCCGTAAGTAGTATCGGCAGTCTTTGAGGATTTAATGACCGCAATGGATAAAGAACCCATGAGCAGTGATCCCAGAACAAGTGTAAAAATAAAGAAAGTTCTTTTGATAACCGGGACCCTATTCCACAAATAAAGTCCCCAAAAAAAGACCAAAAACCAAGCCAAAAGAATAATAAAAAAAGCCCATCCGTCTTGAGAAAATAGACCAATGGTCTTTTCCCTCAGTTGGGTGATCTGGGATTTGGGCAATACCTCTACGGCATCTATGGCCATGTTTTGAGCAAAATTAATATTGACATTGATGTCTTCATCGGTTGGCTTTAATTGTTTCGCCTTTTCAAAATAAAAAATACTCTCCCCAACCTGGTTCAAACGATAATAAGAATTGGCCAAATTAAAAAATAGTTCAGCACTGTGGTGGCCGCTCTCCAAAATCTCTTTATAAAGCATCACCGCATTTTCAAACTGTCCGGCGTTATAGGCTGAATTAGCATTTTCAAAAGTGGTTTCTTTTTCTTGACCCAAAGCCATTGAACAGCAGAGAAACAAAACCGAAAGTAACATCAAAAACTTTCTCATAATTTTTTATCAATATTAGAAATCACAGAGAGTGCTTGGTCAAAATCTTGTTGCATCTTTGCATCGGTAGCCGGTGAGTAACGTGCTACTTCACAGTTTTCCAATAAGGCAATAAAGGACTGAACTTCCTCAAAAGCCAATTTTTTGATGGTCAAGATCTCTACTATTTTTTCCTTGCTAAAATCATCCATTTTGATTTTTAATTTGGCTTTCAAATAGTTGTATAGCGTCCTTTCCAGCGCATCGTAAAAAAGTACTTTATTTTTCAAATTCTTTTTGGCTTCGCCCAAATATTTTTTGGACAAACGGTTAGCCAATCGGAGTCTGTATCCTTCCACATCATCAGAAAGTCTTTGATTACGACGCATCAAAAAAACAAATGCAACTAATAAAAATAGGGGTGAAGTCAATAATATATAAAAAAGTTTACTATCCCAAAACTCCTTTTTCACAATGGGTTCAAGATTGGGATTCAATTTGATGAATCGGAAAGACTCATCAGTATTGGTGAGGAGTTGCTTGACCCCGGAAGGTGTTGTATTATCAATCGAATTCTTGGCCACAGGACCGCCATATACATCCACGATGTGTTCACTGGATCGCAAAGTAAAATACTTTTCTTTTTTGGGATCAAAATAAGAAAAGGAGACTGAAGCGACAGGGTATTTTCCTTGAAAACGGGGTACAACGGTGTAGTTGTCCTCAATATTCCCCTGCATACCGGACAAAGTGGTTTTCACATTTTCCGAGTGTTCCGGCTCAAAAACTTCCAATGTATTGGGCAAAATCAATTCCGGCAAATTAAAGAGCTTGAGGTTACCTTTACCTGTAACCTTTAGTTTAATTTCAAAGGACTCAGTGGCTTTTAAAGCTTTTTTATTGATCAGGGCATCAAAATCAAATTGTCCTACCGCTCCAAAGAAATTAGCCGGTTTACCTTTTTCGGGCAGGGGTTTAACATTAATGTTCCTTCTTCCAGCAGTTACGATTCTTGATGATTGTTGAAGGATTCTATTACCGAAGAAATCTCTACGGTTTGAGGGTAAATCGATGACCAAACTCAAACTAAGCGGTTCTAAGGAGAGTTTTCCGATTTTTTGAGGATATAAAACACTTTTTCTCCAGACCACGACACTATATGGTTCACCTTTGTAGGTAGCATCTTCTACTTTGAGTTGGGGGATGTCAATGTTATGGCTCCAAAAATCAGCAAACTGTGGATTCTCAACCACCCTTCCATCAGAGATTCGTAATGGACTCCTAAAATACAATTTGTAGACCACCGTAATAGCTTCATTAAGGAAAGGTCTGGTATTAGATATTTCGGCCACCAAATGAAGGTTATCATCAATCAAATACTCTGGACTGTTGGGATCTCTTGGAACCTTGACAGCCTCTGTAATAGTAATTTTTAAAGGAGTAGTTTTATATGTTTCTCCATCAATATTTATTGTAGCTTGAGCTATGGTTAAGGCTCCTTTTTGAGTCGGGGTTAAAAAATAGGTATAGGTTTTAGAAAAACTTCTTTTTCCATTGACCCAAGAATTACTGATGGACTGGTTGGGACCGAGAACAACTCTAAATCCATCAAAATTTGGTGGGGTAAAATCATCCCCGTTTTCATTCATTATAAAATCTACGCGCAAACGTTCATTCAATCCCAAGGTTCTTTTGCTAACTTTTGCTTCAAAACTCACCCCTTGAGCCATCGTCTGACCGATGGCCATCACCAAAACTAAAACGGTAACAAAAATTTTCTTCATCAATAAAACTTTACCAATCTTTTTGCCCTCTAACGGGAGTTCCCTGTACCTTATCGGCATTGACCTTATCTTGTACTTTTTTT
>TARA_B100000963_G_scaffold351739_1_pt1 | contig 51439 bp, 53 predicted proteins | sample TARA_B100000963 | Tara Oceans TARA_B100000963 (sample SAMEA2622097) | marine metagenome | biome: marine biome (ENVO:00000447); feature: surface water layer (ENVO:00002042); material: "saline water (ENVO:00002010), including plankton (ENVO:xxxxxxxx)" | depth 5 m | reverse complement strand
ACTAATAGCTCAATTGGCTTGATTTATGCACTGAAAAAAATTTTTTTCTGATATATTTAACCTTGATAATTAATTAAAAAATTGGCCACTAATGAACAAATCTTTGCTTGTAAAAAATATAATAGATGATTTTCTTACAAAAAAAGAGGGTAAATCAATTCTAAAAAATATCGAAAAAAAAAATTTGGTTAATGATGGTATTCTTGACTCTTTAGATATATTAACTGTCGCATCAGAAATAGAAAAAAAAACAAAAAAAAAAATTGATATTTCTAAACCAAAGATTTTTAAAAAATTTAACAAATACAAAGATCTAATCAAGATTTAGTCTAGTGAAACTTCATCATATCGGTATTGTTTGCAAAGAAACTGACTTACATAAATTTTTTTTTAGACCTAAAAAAAAAATAATTTACCATGATAAAGTTCAACAAAACAAACTCATTATTGAATACAATATTTTTAATAATTTATGGATGGAATTTGTTATCCCGAAAAACAACAAGTCAACTGTATATAAGTATTTAAAAAAAAATGGACCTGGTGTTCATCACTTTGGTTATTTTGCTAAAGACTTAGAAAAACAAAAAAAAATTCTAATAAAAAAAAAGGGTTTTTTTTATGTTGGCTCATTTAAACCTAACATTCCTTGTTTTGGAGGAAAATTAGACACAATGTTTTTTTATAATAATAATTTTTTTATAGAGTTGCTCAATAATGAGAAAAAAAAATAATATTCTTATAAATCAAATAATAAATAATTGTAAAAAAAATCCGTTCAAAAAAATTATATCTGATAGTAAAAAATCTTTAACCTATTCTGATTTGTTAAATTATGCTTTTGAAAATTCTAAACAAATTAAAAGATATAAGTCTAAATTTATACCAATTTTAATTGATAGAAATGTGGAATCAGTAATAGCCATATTTTCAGTCATACTTGCTGATAAAGCATTTTGTCCAATTTCTAATGATTTCCCTAAACAAAGAATCTTATATTTCCTAGACAAGTTAAAATGTAATTTTTTAATTAATTGTTCTGATAAAGGTATAAAATTTAAAAATCAAAAAAAAATAATCTTAAAAAAACATAATAAAGATTTTAAAATTCCCTTTTTTAAGAATATTGACAAAACATTTTATTTATTATTTACGTCTGGTTCAACTGGCGAGCCTAAAGGAGTTAAGCTCTCATACAAAAATATATTAAATACATTAACATGGTCTAAAAAATATTTAAATTGGCGAAATCAAAAAATGGGAATAGCTACAAAATTTTCGTTTGATATTTCCATGTTTGATTTATTTTCTGGATTATATTTTAATGTGCCAATGTATATAATTCAAAGCCCTTCAAATCCTATTGAAAGTATTAAAGAAATAAATAAAAATAAAGTAACATCAATTTTCTCAGTACCAACTTTTTTTTCTAATTTTGTGAGATATAATTTAATAAAAAAAAAGATTAATTTTTTAAAAAGAATTATTTCAGGAGGTGATTTTTTTTCACATAAAGATATTTTAGAGTGGAAAAAAAATCAAAAAAACGTTGCGATTTATAATGTTTGGGGGCCAACAGAAACGTCCATTGTAAATACAATGTATCAAATTCAAAAGAAAGATTTGAAATCAATTTCAATGGGAAAAAGTATTCCCGTTGGCAAGTCTGACTCTCATATGAAAATAAAAATTTTAAAAAATAAAAAAGAATTAAAAAATAACAATGTAGGAGAAATTTGTATGATAGGCAATTGTGTAAGTCAGGGTTACATTGGCAATACAAAAAACTCAAAAAATTATTTTAAATTAAAATCAAAAAAGGCTTACTTAACAGGTGATTTAGGATATATGGATAATAAAAATTACTTACATATTGTGGGTAGAAAAGACAATACTATTAAAATTTCAGGCTATCGTGTTAATGTATTAGAGGTAGAAAAGTTGGTGATGGTAAATTTTAATATAAGTAACTCTTGTTTATTAAAAACAAGTGTCAATGGAACAAATATTTTATGTTTGGCTATAGAAACTAAAAAAGAAATTAAATTTGAAAAAATTCTCAAATTTTTAAAAAAAAAACTTCCACAATATTCAATACCTAAAAGAATATTTTTTTTTAATAAATTCCCTTTAAACCATAATAATAAAATTGATAAAAAAAAAATTGAACAACAAATTATTGAAAAAAAACTTTAAGAAATCGATTGCTATTATAGTGGGTGAGTCAACAGGCTTACTTTTTTTGAAAAAGATTATTATTGAAAGAAATAGTTTTTTCAATATTTGTTACGTCGTAAATTCAGATAAAAAATATGATAGCGAAGTAAAAAAAATTTGTAAAAAAAATAGAATTATTTTTTTTTCAAAAAAAGATTTTCTTAAAAAAGAAAGAATTATTATTAAGATTAATAAAAAATGTAATTTTTTAATAAGTGTTTATTCATCTTTAATATTGAGTAAAAGTTTTTTAAAAAGCTTAAATTATCAATGTTATAATTTCCACCCTGGAATATTACCATTTTATCCAGGTAAAAATTGTGTTTCTGGAGCTATTTATAATTCAGAAAAAGAAATAGGTGTAACAATTCATAAAATGGCAAGGCAAGTAGACTCTGGAAAAATATTGATGATTGGTAAGATCAAAATTAATAAAAATGAAAATTTACTGTCAGCAATGCGTAATTTGAGAATTCTTGTTATAAAACTCTTATACAAATTTTTAAAGGCAATGAAGTATTCCAAAAAATTTCACTTCAAAAAAAACGATCAAAAAAAAATAAGATTTTACCCTAAGTACATACCCAACTCTGGTTTAATAGATAAAAATTTAACATTTGACGAACTTTACAAAAGATATAAAGCTAGCGATACAGGACCTTTTCCAAATTCTTGGGGAAGATTATTTTTTAGATTTAATAAAAAAAAATTTTTTATAAAAGAAATAAAAAAAAAATTTTTGCCAAAAAAAAATAATTCATTAGTTAAAAAAATTAATAATGAAACTTTTCTTATAAAGATTAAGAATGTAGATATTCTAGTAAAAGCACAAAATGATAAAAGATATAGATAAAATTTTTATAAAATCGAAAATTTATAAAGCAGATTATGTTTACATTTATAGTGACTTTAGAAAAATTTTTTACTCAAAAAAAAATAATCCAGAAAAATCAGTTGAAAATTTGCTAAATCTATTTTTAAAGAAAGGGATTACCTGTATTATTCCCTCTTTTTCATATTCAAAAAAAAGGTTCGATATTAATAAGACAAGATCATTAGTTGGCTTTCTTGGAAATTATGTTCTTAAAAATTTTGAACATACGAGATCAGAACATCCAATTTTTTCATATATTGCAATCGGTAAAAACAAATCAATCATCAGTAAAATAGGCAAATCTGCTTTTGGATCAGATTCAGTCCACGCTCGCCTATATAAAAAAAATTGCTATTTTTTAAATTTTTTTAGACCACTTATACAAGGTAATACATTAGTTCATCATATAGAGCAAAACAATAGAGCAAAATATAGATTTGAAAAAAAATTTCATACCAAAGTTTTTTTTCATAACAAATATTTAGGTAAAAATTATTCAGCTTTTGTAAGAAGGAATTTAAAAAATGAAAGTACTTTTTTTACTTTTGAAAAAACTTTTAAAAAAATTAAAGATAAAAAATATTTTTTTAAATTTGTGAAGAAAAATTATAATCTTTTGATATATCCCTATGATTCATTTTATAATGACCTCAATAAACTTTACAAAAAAAATAATAATATTTTTATAAAAAAAAAATAAATTTCATTATTATTCAAAAATTATTATTTTTTTCTTATAAAGAATTCTAATTATTTTGGTTGTTAGTGAATTTTTAATTTTACAATATTTTGAAATTTCCTCTAAAGTATTTGTTCCATCACAATAAGATAAAACGTTCATTATTTGTCTTGTAAATTTTGGTTGGATTTTTTGTGATAAAGTTGGGTAAAGTCCCCTTTTTCCCATTTGAGGTTCGCAAAGAATATTTGAAACAGGTAATTTTAATTTTTCCAAATTTAATATGCATTTTTTATAAAGATTATAACTTTGAAAAAGCCCTTTTTTTGTAACGACTTTACCAATTTTATCTAGAGAAGTGTGGTACTCTTGATATTTTCCATGTTTAGTTCTCATTAAAGAGCAAACTGGTAAGTCCACCAAAGGTGAACAAAATTGTCTTTCATCACTTCCTCTATCTAACCAATTATATTTTTTAAATTTTATTTTTTGGGATTTGAGAGTTTTTAATGCAATCTTATCAGACAAAGAATTCTCATATTTTGATGGCAGAAAGGAATAGTTTCTTTGATCTCCAACGCAGGTAATAATAAAACCATATTTTAAATTTTTCTTTAGTTTTTTCAAATTTTTTTGAATATAAGCAATTGAGCCTATAGTTTCAGGAATGAATATAATTCTGTAAGTATACTTCTTGTCTAAAGATTTTAACCATTTAGCTAAAAAAGTTAAAACAGAGGGACCCGAAACTTCATTATTCGCCATACTTGGATGACAAATATATGTAGATAATAATACCTCTTTTTTAAGTCTGCCTTTAAGAATTATTTCTCCATAATCCATTTTTCCCTTAAAAAGCTTTGTATCTATTAAAACTTTATAATTTCCCTCAATTAACTTTTTCTTTTGATTATCAGAAATACAGAACCCCCAATCTCGCTTATAATAAGAAGTTATGTAAGGAATGGCATTAGGTTGTTTAGGTAACGAGTATAATTTTTTTAAAAGGGTTTTTTTATTTAATTTTTTTTTAATTGGAGCACTATAACCAACCAGATGAAGATTATTTTTTTTAAAATCACAAATTTTATTATTCTTGGGATCTAAAATATACGCATTTTTGACTTTCCATTCTAATGGGACATTCCAATCAAAAACTTTAGTTTTGCTTTTTATACTTTTAATTTTTAATTCAGGAATTTTTCTTTTAATCTCAATAAGAGTTTTGCGGACTCCAATACCAGTTAGACTACGAGGAAATCCAAATATTTTGTAAGCAAAATTAAGTATATTTTGTTGTTCTGACACTATTTATTCACTTTTACTATTGAGGAAAAAAAATTATTAAATAATTATACTTCATTTAGAAATATATATACTTTATTAAAGATAGAATTTAAATTAAATTAATTTGAAATAAATGAACTCACAGGTAAAAAAAATATTTAAAGAAATTGAAAATTTAAGAGCAAAAAATAATAAAAACTGGATGAATTTGCTAAGATTATCTTTTGAAATTGATCCAAAAAAAACTATTAAGATAATTCAAAATATTTTATCAAAAGATGAAAAGCTAATAAAATTAGCAAATAAACTGAAGAAATATTCTAAATAATATATAATGACTAATTCATTTTTGGAAAAACAAATAAAAATTTTTTTCCCAAAAATGAATATTTTAGAAACATACTCGGGAACTGCGGCTTTAATTACAATTTTAGGTGTACTTAAAGAAAAAAACAAAAACAAAAATGAAGTAATTATACCGTCAGTTGCTTGTCCAGCTATTTTATTTGCAGTTAATTTTTTAAATCTAAAGCCTGTTTTTGTTGATATGAATTTAAAAAATTTTAATATGAATTTTATTGATACTAAAAAAAAAACCTCTTTAAAAACTTTAGCAGTAATTCAAGTTCATTGTTTTGGAATAGTATCTGAAATTGAGAAAGTTAAAAAATATTTGATTAAAAAAGATATTTTTTTAATTGAGGATGCGTGCTTAGTATTCGGTGGAAAACTTAATTCATCATACCTTGGATCATATGGTGATGCTTCTATTTTGAGTTTTGGATATGATAAAATTTTATCATACAAAGGAGGTGCATTATTAATAAAATCGAAGCTTATGTATAAAAAATGTAAGGTTTATTTAACCAAGAATAAAAACCTTAATAAGGAAAAGATAGAAAAAAAAAATTTTTTAAGCAAAATAAAAAAATTGGATAATGAGATTAAATACAGAAAAAAAATAGCTAAATTCATTAACGAAAATCTTATTAACAAATCATTTATTAAACCAAGATATAATAAAAAAGATATTTATTGGAGATATCCATTAATTTTTAAAGGCAATAGAGAAAAATTGATTGAGAGAGCTAAAAGAAAAAAAATTCTTATAACTAAACATTATCCTGCAATGTCAAGGTATCAAAATAATCTTAAACTTAAAAATGCAGATATAATGGATAAGCAAATTATTAATTTATTTGTCACAAGACAAAAAAATAAAAGTTACATAAAAAAAGCTGTAAATTTTTTAAATAATTATTAATGGCTGATATAAAAAAATTATACAAAAAGCTTTTCATAAAACACGGAGATAGTCCCTACGCAGTAAAGGCAAAGAATAAAAAACAACAGTATAAAAGATTTGAAAATCTAATAAGATGTTGTGATATTAAAAAAGGTGATACAGTTTTAGATCTAGGATGTGGCACGGGTGAATTTTTTAAATTTTTAAAAAAATTTAAAATCAAGAAATATTGTGGAGTAGATTTCCTAGAAGACTTTATTTATGCCGCAAAAAAAAAATATTACAAAAACAAAAAAATTAAATTTATAAGAATTGATTTTGAAAAAAAATCTATCCCAAAAAATTATGATTGGGTATTTCTGTCAGGAACATTTAATGATAAAAAAAATAACTCAAATTTATTTATGAAAAAAACTTTAAAAAAAATGTTCAACTCCTGCAAAAAAGGTATAGTTTTCAATTCATTATCATCACATGTCGATTATAAAGATAAAAATTTATTTTATAGTAATCCTGAAGAAATTTTGAAATTTTGTGTGAAAAATTTATCAAAATATTACGTTATTCGTTCAGATTATCAATTAAAAGATAATACAATACCTTTTGAGTACTCAATGTGTATCAAAAAAAAAATTAAATGAAAAAATTTTTTTCACAAAAAATTAAAATTGCAAATAAGATAATTAGCCTGAAATCTAGACCATTTATAGTCGCTGAAGTATCATCAAATCATGGAAATTCATTAAAAAATATTAAGGACATAATTAATCAAGCAAAAAAAAATGGAGCGGATGCAATAAAATTTCAGAGTTTTGATCTTGATGAGATTACGCTGAAGTCTAATAAAAATATATTTCTATTAAAAAAATATTTTAAAATCAATTCTTGGAATAATAGGTCTCTGTATAGTATTTATAAAGAAGCTCAATTTCCGTTTGAGTTACATAAAAAAGTTTTTGAATATGCAAAGAAAAAAAAAATAATTTGTTTTAGTTCAGTATTTGATGTTAAATCGTTGAAATTACTTGAAAACTTAAAAACACCAATTTATAAATTAGCTTCTTTGGAGGCTCTTCATTTTCCTTTGATAAAAGAGATAAAAAAAACTAATAAACCACTTATAATTTCAGTAGGCACACTGTCTATTCTTGAAATTAAAGAACTGATAAAATTTTTAAAAAAAATAAATTATAAAAAAATAATTCTTTGTCATTGTGTTTCTGAATATCCAGTCAGACCAAATAATTCAAATTTGAATATGATAAAATATCTCAAGAAATTTTTTGATGGTCTAATAGGTTATTCTGATCATACACTCGGGGTTTCTGCCGCTATAATTTCAACGAATTTTGGAGCTAAATTAATAGAGAAGCATTTTACTAATTCAAAAAATAATCATTCTCTAGATAGTTCTTTTTCATCAGATCCCAAAGAATTAAAATTGATAACGTCAGAAGTTAGAAGAACATTTGAATTTGGAAATAAACTTAATTTAAATATTAATTCGTTTAATAAAAAATTTCGAAGATCAATTATAGCTGTCAAAGATATTAAAAAAGGAGAAAAATTTAATTTCGACAATGTAAAAGTTATTAGACCAAATGCGGGAATCGAACCAAAATATTACGATGTCTTGATTAAAAAAAAATCAAAAAAAAATATTACTAAGGGGACTCCTATTAAAATCTCTGACTTTTAATTAAGAGTTGTATTTTTTTTTCTTCCAGATTTTATAATATTGTATGATGCCTCACCTTCATTAAAGATTAAATCTAAAATACACGCATATTCACAAAATTTATCAAAATTCTGAGAATATATTGGGTGCTTATAATTATGAATATGTATGTTGATTTTACTCTTTTTAAACAAATCTAGATCTTCTGATAAATAATCTGAAGAGCCAGCAGTAGATAAATAATTATTGTATTTAAGTTGATTACATATTTCAATAATCTTAGCCGATTTATTTTTAGTACAATTTAATTCGCTTGATAAAAAAATTTTTTTTTTTATTTTCAATATTTTCATAAACCAAATAATTAAATTCAAATTTAAATCTATCAGTTTTCCGTTTTTTATGTTTTGTGAAAATATTTTTATCACGCTATCAAAATAACTATCGAAAAATTTTGATTTTTTATAATTTGAAATTAAAAAATTTTCAAATTTTCTTAGTAGATTATTTTTGTTTGCAATTAGAACTTTGTTTATAGAATTAGATTTTTGTACATCAAAAGTTACTGGTATAGTAAATGATTTAAGTCCTAATGGAGTTTTGAAATTATTTCTTTGCTGCCAGCTTTGCTTTGAAAATTTTACGTCATCTAAAAATACTGTTGCTTCGGATTGATCAATTAAATCAAAATATCCAATCCAGGGAATAAATGTTGGTTGAGTTATTAACAACATATTATATAAATATAGAACATTTATCGTATTAAATAATCATAATTAATGAAACAAAAAATTGCAATTATTGGTGCCGGGATTACAGGACTTTCAGTTGCAAAGTATTTATCTGATAAAAATTACAATGTCACCATTTACGAGAAAAAATCTGAAATAGGTGGTGTTATGAGAGATATACTTGATGATCAAGAAACTTACTTTAAAGGTCCTCAATTTCTCAACGCTGACTCAGGATGGTTAAAAAGCTTTTTTAATGATGAAGATATAAAAAAAAAATTTCTTTGTTTTAAAGAACAATTATATTCATATACGGAACTTTTTGGAAAGACGTTTTTAAAAAAAAACACAAATCAACCTTTAATACCATTTGATGTAAAAAAAATTAGCCCAGATAATAGAATTATTAAAATGAAAACAATTAATAATCTAAGTTTAAAAAATAGGTTAACATTATATCCAAGAAAGATTTCAGCAAAACTTGAAAAATGGATTTCTAATTTTTCAAATGAAATAGACAAATTAAATCAAAGTGCTTGCAAAATATATGGTTCAAGAGTTGTTTTCCAAAAAAACTTTAAAGAGCTTGATGAATTAAAAAAAAATAAAATATTAAATATTATATATGGCAAAGTTCCAAAAAATACAAAATCATTAATAATTCCAAAAAACGGTTTTAATGTATTTTTTGATGAAATTGAAAAAATTCTCAAAAAAAATGGTGTTAAAATTTTTAAAAATGTTACTTTAAAAAGCGATAAAAAGCAAAAAAATTTTTACTTTGATGGTAAGAATTTAAATTACAACTATCTTATTTGGACAGCTAACCCGATCCCTCTTCTACAAGTTTATAATGAAAAAATTGATAATGAGGTTTTAAGAGTAAAAATTCTATTCTCAAAAATTAGAAAAATCAAAAATCTTAAACCAACATACATTAATGTTTATTCACTTAAATCACAAATTTTCAGAATTTATCTTTATAATCAAAATAATTTTTCTAAAATTTCAATCGAAGTTTTTAATGATAGAAATAACAATAATAATAAGATTTTAAAACAAACTAAAAAAGTTTTAGAAAAATTAAAAATAGATGTAAATTTTGTTGGTAAATTGATAGAAAAAAAAGAGGTAAGACACATTTTTTTAACACAAAACGATATTAAAATTTTTAAAAAATTTAAAAAAAAGAAACCTTTGAATTTGATCGATGGTATTTGGGAGCAAAACTTAGATAGAGAACAAAAGTTATCTTTTTTTAATGATTATGTGGAAGCAAACTTAAATTAGATAATGAAATATTTTGAGATTTTTAAGTCTGTAAATAAACCTATTATTAAGCAAAATGAAAAGACTGATAAATCATTTCTTGTAGTTGACCGAGAAAGAATTGTTCCTGTATTCTTTATGAGTGTTCTTTCCTCTGTAATTTCTTCTAAAAAAAAATATAAACCTATCTTAATAGGCGATTTTGGCCAAAAAAATCAAATTAATTATGAAATTTTTAAGAGCTTTGGTTTTAAAAATATAAGAAATATTTTTAACAAATTTTGTTTAATTTCGAACCCATTTATAACAATTAAAACAATTAGATATTTTATATTTGCTATAAGTTTTTTAAATAAAAATGGCTTTTCTTCTTTTATAAATAACTTCAAAATTAAGAATATTGTTATTGGAGATTTAATTTTTGACACTTTGAATCAATCAAATATTGAGGACCAAAGATTAAATTATCAAAAATTAAAAATAATATTTGTTGCGATATTTAGAACAATTAAGATATCTAATTTAATAATTAAAAATAACGTAAAAGTCATTGTGGTGCCTACCCAGACTTATTGTTATAATAGTGGAATTGCATGTAGAATCGGCTTAACAAATAAAATTAAAGTTTTGACAATGCATGATAATAATTATTTAGAAACACATACATTTAAAAATATAATTTATGGCCCATACAATATTTTGTATAACAATCTTTTGAGTGATGTAAAAAAAATTAAAAATATCTCTAAGGTAGAAAAATATCTTTCTGATAGAAAAAACCTTAAAGTAAAAACCTATTATACACAAAGCAGGGATTTGAAAAATGCTAATAGATTCAAAAATTCAAAACTTAATAAAAAAAAATTTATAAAAAAATATTTTAGAAATAGTCATCTAGATGAAAAAATTATTCTAATAGCATGCCATGCATTTTCAGATGCTTCTAATGGTTTAGGAACAAGTTTAATTTTTAACGATTACTATCAATGGTTAAATGAAACATTAAAATATTTAAGTAATATTAAAAATGATAAAGTTTTGTTCATTTTAAAAAATCATCCCTCATCTAGATTTAACGATTTGCAAATAATAAAAAAATTATTAAAAAATTATAATAATGATAAAATGATTTTATGCCCAAAAAAAGTAAATACCAATGACCTAATAAAAATTTGTGATAATGTCATAACTGCAAGAGGCACTATAGGGATGGAGTTTGCGATCAACGGGAAATTTCCAATAATATGTGGCTCTGCAACTTACTCAGGACTTGGAATAGCTTTAGAATGTAACTCAAAAAAAAATTACTTTAATCTTTTAAGAAAATTGAACCATCTTCCAAAAATGAGCAACAGTAAAAAGCTACTGGCCAAAAAAGTTTTTTATTTTATGGAACATTATCAATTTTATCGATTACCAAAATTGGATGATAATAAATTAGTATTAAATAATAAGATAATTTCTAATTCTAAATTTTCCAAACAACATAATATTTTTTGTAATGAATTAATTAAAAATATTAAAAATATTGGATTTCAACACGATGATTTATATAAATATTTACTTAAAAGTGTTGTAGTTTAATAATATCTTTTTTTATTTTTTTCTAAACAAACTTTCAGCAAGTTTCCAATCCTCAATTGTATCTATATCGATCCCTTTATTTCTAGGTATTAAAAATCCTTTAAATACTAATTTCTTTTTAATTAGGCTTTTATAATCCATCATACCAAAAGTTCCGGTATCATGATATCTTTTTTGGAAACTTTGTGTTCTAACAATTAAATTTTTTTTATTATCTAGAGATAGTTTTTTTGATTTATTCAATTTAAATGCTCTTTGAATCGGGTGTGGGTATTCTGTTACTGCCAAAAGATTTTTAACTTTATTTTTTTTTATATAATTTGATGCAGATATAAGATCCTTTTTATCTATCAGTGGTGAACAGGGTGTTAAAAACCAAATTTGGTCAAATTTTTTTCCCATATTAGAAAATTTTTTAACTACAAACTGATAAACTTTTATTAAGCCAATTTTATCACCAGAAAGCTTTTTGGGTCTTAAAAAATCAATATTTATTGGATACTTTTTAATAATATTTTTTACTCTTAAACTGTCGGTAGATACATGAATTTCATTAAAAATTTTGCTTTTTATTGCAGTCTCAATTGAGTAATTAATTATAGGCTTTCCAAAAAATTTTTTGATATTTTTATTTTTAATTCTCTTAGAACCTATTCTTGCAGGAATAATTAATAATCTTTTAATCATTTAAATTGGATAATATAATATTTTAATTATGAATGATTGCAATGAGCGTTAAATTTAATTATACATATTTTATAAACATTCCTAATGTCTTTTTTAAAAAATAAAACAATTTTGGTTACTGGTGCCACAGGTTCGTTTGGAAAAGCTTTTGTAAATGAAATTTTAAGACAATTTTCAGATATTAAAAAAGTAATTGTTTTTAGTAGAGATGAGCTAAAACAAAGTGAAATGATGCAAAATATACAAAATAATAAGATTAAAAAAGTAAGATTTTTTCTTGGCGATATAAGAGATCACAAGAGACTAGATTTAGCTTTAAAAGATGTTGATATTTTAGTTCATGCCGCTGCTCTAAAACATGTTCCAATTTCGGAATATAATCCGACAGAATTTATAAAAACAAATATCATAGGATCTCAAAATATAGTTGACGCATGTTTAAACAATAATGTTGAAAATGTAATTGCTTTATCTACTGATAAAGCGGTTTCTCCTCTTAACTTATATGGAGCAACAAAATTAGTAGCAGATAAACTTTTCACATCTGCAAACTTGATAAAGGGTAAAAATAAAATTAAATTTAGCGTTGTAAGGTATGGCAACGTATTTGGCAGCAGAGGTTCAGTAATTCCTTTATTTTTAAAATTAAAATCAAAAGATATTTTCCCTATCACAAATAAAAATATGACAAGATTTAATATAAATTTAAATGAAGCAATAAAATTAGTCATATGGAGTTTGAGAAATAACTTGGGTGGTGAAATTTTTGTACCCAAGATACCTTCCTATAAAATATTAGATTTAGCAAAATCCATTAATGATAAGTTTAGATATAAGATAATTGGCACAAGACCAGGAGAAAAAATTCACGAGGAATTAATTTCTAAAGCTGATAGTCTCTACACCTATGATCTTAAATTTTGTTATTCAATAGTTGATAAAGTTCACACAAATACAATTAAAAATTATAAAAAGAAAAAAATAAAAAAAGTTAGAGAAGGCTATGAATATAATAGCTTAAATAATAAGAAGTTTTTGTCTATTAATGATCTAAAAAAATTAATTAGAGAATATAAAATAAATTTAGAAAAAAAAGATATTTGATTATCTAAGCTGACATGAGAATATTAAATTATGGAAAACAGTACTTAGATCAAAAAGATTATAATGCTTTAAGATCAAAAAATTTTAAAGATTTTCTTACTACAGGGCCTTTGGTTAAAAAATTCGAAAATAATATAAAAAAAAAAATAGGGGCAAAATATGTTGCCTCATGTTCTAGTGGTACTGCAGCTTTACACATTGCTTTTAAAGCAATAGATATCAAGGAGAATGATGTAGTAATAGTACCTATCATAAATTTTATTAGTTCGGTTAATATACTAATGGAAATGAAAGCGAAAATTTATTTTGCTGATGTTGATATTATTACGGGCCAAATGACACCAAATACATTAAGCGAATGTATAAAAAAAAATAATTTAAAAAAAGTAAAAGCATTTGTCACAATGTACTTAGGCGGTTCGTGTCAAAATAATATATTATTTTATAAAATAAAAAAAAAAATTAATTGCTTTATGATTGAGGATGCATGCCACGCTTTAGGAGGAAAATATAAGATTAATAAAAAATTTTTTTCTGTTGGATCTTGTGAGCATGCAGATATTTCGACTTTTTCCTTACACCCAGTTAAGTCTATTACCACGGGAGAAGGTGGATTAATTACTACAAATAATAAGAGAATATTTGAAAAAGCCTTACTTTTTAGATCCCATGGAATTGTGAGAAAAAAAAATAATCATTGGGAATATGATGTTATTTCACCAGGACTAAATTATAGATTAAGTGACTTAAATTGTAGCCTAGGCATATCTCAACTAAAGAAGCTTAATTTATTTATTCAAAAAAGGAATGAAATTGCCAAAATATATTTTAAGTTACTTAAAGATATAGATGCAATTCAATTACCAGTATTATTTGAGGGGATATATTCAAGTTGGCATTTATTTGTTATCAAAATAAATTTTTCTAAATTAAAGAAAAAAAAATCAGATTTATTTAAGTTTTTTGTGAAAAAAAATATACGAGTTCAGCAACATTATATACCAATCAACGAATATTCTTTTTATAAAAACAAAATAAAAGGCGGTTTTAAAAATTCTAAAGTTTATATAAGTCAAGCAGTGAGTTTGCCAATTCATTATTCGTGTTCAAAAAAAGATATAATTAATGTTTGTAAAAACTTAAAAATTTTTTTGTATACAAAATAAAATAGCTTTGAATCAAGATATAAAAGAATATAAGTAATTTTCAGTTTAAAAATTTATATTTATGTTAACAAAAAAATTAATAATAAAAAATCTTCAAAGACCAGATTGGAGAAAATCCCAGAAAAGATTTTCAAATAGATTATGGCTTGATAAAAATGAGCTTTTTTTAGATGATAATTTTAATGAATTTAAAAAAATTTTACGAAAAATAAAACCATATAATTTATCTTCTTACCCTGATCTTTCATATTTGTATAAACAATTAAGAAATCACTCAAAGATAAAAATTGACCAATTGATTCTAACAAATGGTTCTGATGGTGGAATTAGAATGGTTTTTGATCTTCTAACAAATCAAAAAGATAGAGTTTTGATACTTAACCCTACTTTTGCTATGTACGAAATTTATTGTAAAATTTTCAAATTAAGATTTAAAAAAATTGACTTTAAATTTTCAGATAAAGGTCCCAAATTAAGTCTTAGTAAAATTTGTGATGAAATTAAAAAATATAAACCAAAACTTTTTTGTATACCAAATCCTAATAGTCCGACTGGAACAATTTTTAGAATAGAGGAAATTAAAAAGATTTTAAAGATTTCAAAAAAAACTAAAACCTTTGTTTTAGTAGATGAAGCCTATTACCCCATAAGCAAAATTACAGTAAAAAATCTAATCAAAAATTTTGATAATTTGATTATTATCAGAAGTTTTAGTAAATCAATGGGTCTTGCTGGATTAAGAGTAGGTTACATTTTAACAAATAATAAGTTAACTTTACAGTTCCATAAAATAAAAAGCATGTATGAAATCGGGAATTTTCAAGCAGAAGTTTTATCTCTAATATTAAAAAGTAAATTTAATAAAAAAAACAGGATTAAAAAAATAATTGATGATAAAAAATATTTTAAACAAAAATTAAATAGTTATGGCTTTAAAACTTTAAATGATGAGGGAAATTTTATACATGTAGATTTTGGAAAACAAAGGTTTAAAATTTTCAAAAAATTAGAAAAGATTATGTATTTTAGAAAACTAGAATCTCATTCCTGTTTAAAGAATTTTTCTAGAATATCTCTTACTTCAAAAAAAAATTATAATAAAATTTTAGATATTATAAAAAATGAGAAAAATATTTAATATTGGTTTTATTGGTTGTGGCCGAATAGCTGGCCATCATTTTAAAGCTTTAGAAAAAAATGATAATTTTAAAGTAACTTGTATTTGTGATTTAAATTTTAAAAAAGCTGAGCATTACATAAAAAAATATAAAGTAAAATATTACTCTCATTATAAATTAATGCTCAAAAATGAAAAAAATTTAGATATTGTCGTTATCATGACGCCCTCCGGAATGCATTATGAACATGCATTATTTATTTTGAGGAATTATAAATTAGATATTATAGTAGAAAAGCCAACATTCTTAAAAACATCTCAAGTAAAAAATATTTATAAAATTGCAAGAAGAAGAAAAAAAAAAATTTTTCCCGTTTTTCAAAATCGTTATAATCCTGCGGTTAAAAGACTTAAAAAAGCTATTGATATGGGTGAGTTAGGAGAAATAAGAGTAATTAGTGTAAGAGTAAGATGGTGTCGTCCACAAAGATATTACGATCTATCTGTTTGGAGAGGTACTTACTCTCATGATGGTGGGGCTTTAACCAATCAAGGTATACACCATTTAGATTTATTGAGAAATTTATTTGGTGAAGTTAAAAAAATAAATTCAAATATGAAAACTTTTGGAGCCAAAATAGAAGTTGAGGATTCAGTAACAGCAAATCTTGAATTCACTAATGGTGCTATTGGAAGTCTAGAAATTTTAACTTCGGCACGTCCTAAAGATTACGAAGCAAGCATATCTGTTGTTGGCTCAAAAGGCTTAGCTCAGTTGGGAGGATGGGCAGTTAATGAATTGCAAACTTTTTCTCCAAAACCAAAAGAGTGTATAAAATTTTCACAAAAAATTCCTGATGCATATGGATTTGGTCATTATGATTTATATAAGGATATTGCTAAAGATAAACTGAGAAAAAAAAAATTTAATATCGATTTTTATGATTGTTTCAAAACAATTCAATTATTGAACTCTTTTTATGTATCTAGCGAGAGAAAAAAAACTATATTAGTGAATAAAATTGTTGATTCAAAAAATTTAGGTAGAAAAAATGAAAAAATATCTAAAATTTACAGGTAAAAATAAACTCAGACTATTTGGATTTATACCAGCGAGGATGGCGGCAACCAGATTTCCAGGAAAACCTTTAAAAAAGATTTTAGGTAAACCTATGATTGAGCATGTTTTTCAGAGAGCATCATTATTTAAAAAATGGGAGCAACTTTATTTGACTACATGTGATAAAGAAATTAGAAATTTTTCAAAAAGTAAGAATATTCCCTGTATTATGACATCAAAGACACATCAAAGATGTTTGGATAGAATTTACGAGGCGGCTTCTAAAATAAAAAAAACTATCAGAGGTCAAGATTTAATAATTTGTGTGCAAGGTGATGAACCAATGATGAGACCAGAAATGATTAAAAATGTAATTAAACCCTTTTTTAAAAAAAAAGGTGTCATGGGAACAGTTCTAGCTATGGATATAATTTCAAAAGATCAATTCTATGATAAAAATATAGTAAAAATTATTCACGATGAAAACGATGAAGTTTTATATACTTCTAGATCTCCAGTTCCATATGTAGAAAAATTTAACATGAGTATAAAAGCAAAGAGAATTTACGGTATATTTGCTTTCAGATGGCAATTCTTAAAAAAATTTCATAATTTACCAATGTCTAATTTAGAAATACTTGAGTCGTGTGACTCAAATAGAATTTGCGATAATGGAAGAGGACAATTTATTGCAAGGCAGAAATATTTTCCCTCTTTTTCAGTCGACTGTCTGGCAGACTTGAAAAAAGTTGAAAAATTTATAAAAAAAGACCCCTATTTAGGGAAGTATTAAATTAATTTTATGAAAAATAAAAAAGTCCCTGAATATAAATATTGGGGTTTGAAACCTTCAATTGAATATTTTAAATCAAAAAGAAAAAATATTAATCATCTTTATGAGGGTGAAAGAAAAATATTTTCTAAAGTAATATTCGAAAAATGTTCAATTTTAGATATTGGGTGTGCAGAGGGAGGTTTTATAAAAATAATAAAATCATTTGTAAAGAATTTTGATTACACAGGTGTAGATGTAAATCGCAAAATGATTAATTTAGCAAAAAAAAAAAATCCTAAACATAAGTTTTATGAAAAGAATGACTTTTATCAAAAATTTAGATATAAAAAATTTGATATAGTTTTGATTTTAGGGCTGTTACATTTAAATAAAGAATGGAAAAAAATTCTTTTAAAAGACTCTAAATTTTCAAAAAAATATTTAATTTTTGATCTCAGAGAAACAAATAAAAAAAGTTTAGAAAATATTAAGAAATCTTATTTTAGAATGAATTTTAACAGTAAGATTAAAAAGTATCGCAAAATTCATATCCCTTATAATATTCTCAATAGTAAAAAAGTAGGGTCGTTCTTAGATAATAAACTAAAAACATTTAAAAGAAAAATTTTAATTAAATACAAAGGCAAGCCCTCTGTAAATGCAAAGACTTCTCATAAAGTTGTCACTTTTTCTAATTATTGTTTAGAGAAAAAATGAAAAAAATTACAACTGCGATTATTGGGTTTGGTGTTGTTGGTAAACGGAGAATGAAATTTATTAAAAAAAATAAATTTTATAATTTAACTTCAATTAGTGATATTAGATTTAAAAAAAATTTTAATAAAAAAAAAATTTCTTATTTTAAAAATTATAAAGAAATTTTGAACGATAACAATATAAAAGCAGTTTTTATAACCCTACCAAATTATCTTGCAGCAAAGGTAACAAAAGAATTTTTAAATAAAAAAATCAATGTTTTTTGTGAAAAACCACCTGGAAAAAATTCAAAGGAGTTAAAAAGTGTTATTAATACTGAAAAAAAAAACAAAAATATTAAACTGAAATATGGTTTTAATCATAGATACCATGACTCAATAAAATTAGCAAAAAAATATATTGATCAAAATCATTTTGGTAAAATTATAAATATAAGAAGTGTTTATGGAAAAAGTAAGATAATCACTTTTAATAAAAATGATTGGAGAGCAAAAAGAAAGTTTGCTGGTGGAGGAATATTATTAGACCAGGGTATTCATCTTTTAGACTTACTGACTTACTTTGTGGGAAATTTTCAATTTTATAAAAGTTTCATATCTAACAATTTTTGGAAATACGACGTAGAAGATAATGCTTTTGCCTTGATGAAAAATAAAAAAGGTGTTATAGCCTCAATTCATTCTACGGCCACTCAATGGCAACACAAGTTTATGATGGAAATTACTTTCGAAAGATGTTTAATGCTTTTAAGTGGTATATTATCAGGTACTAAGAGTTACGGTAAAGAATCTTTGATTATTTTTCCCAGGAAAGACTCAGTTAGAAATAAAAATAAAAAAATTATAAAATTTTTTTTTAATAAAGATAACTCCTGGAAAAGTGAAGTAGATGAGTTTGCCGATATTATTATTAAAGATAGGACAGTAAAAACCGGTAATAGCAAACAAGCACTTGAAGTGATGAATATGGTCTCTAAAATATATCAAAATGATAAATCCTGGAAATTCAAATGAGTATATTAAAAAAAAACAAGCAAATAAAAGATATTACCTCTTTTTCCAAAAAATATTTCACTAGAATAGGTGAAATTATTTCTAATATTAATTTTAAAGAAATTAAAAAAATAGAAAATGAGTTTATAGATTTACATAAAAAAAATTCCACTCTTTTTGTATTTGGTAATGGTGGTGGAGCAGCCACTGCTATGACGATGGCTAACGATTTAGGATTTGACATTCAAAAAAAAACGCAACTCAAAAGAACTTTTAAGATAATTTCTTTAAATGACAATAGTTCAGTTGTAACAGCAATAGCGAATGATGTTGGTTATGAAGAAATTTTTTTGAATCAATTAAAAATACACTTTAAAAAGAATGATAAGGTTCTAATTTTTTCTGCATCTGGAAATTCTGAAAATTTAATAAGAGCAGCAAAATGGGTAAGAAAAAAAGGTGGTAAAGTTATCTCAATTTTGGGTTTTAATGGAGGACGATTAAAAAAAATATCTAATTGTTACTTACACATTAAAACAGAAAAAGGTGAATATGGGCCTGTGGAAGATTTGCAATTAATGGTAAATCATATTTTGGCACACTGGTTTCAGATTAAATTTAAATAATAATTTAAATGAATATAAGTTTTAAAGATCACACAGTCTTAATAACAGGCGCATCAAGAGGTATTGGTAAAAGTTTATTTAAAACTTACTCTGATTTAGGTGCTAATGTAATTGGAACAACAACAAATAAAAAAAAATATAAAAATAAAAATTTATTAAAAGTAAATTTTGAAAATGAGAAATCAACAAACTCTTTTTTTAAAAAAATTAAAAATCTCAAAAAGATAGATATTCTTATAAATAATGCGGGTATAAATGAAATATCATCAATCCAAAACTTAAGCGAGAAAAGTTTAAAAAAAATCTTAAATGTTAATTTATTAGCTCCAATTTTACTTACCAAAATTGTTTCACAAAAAATGATTAAAAGAAAATCAGGATCAATTATAAACATTGGTTCAATTTTTGGTCATATTAGCAAAGATCAAAGATCCTCATACTCAGCAACAAAGTCTGGACTTGAAGGTTTTACAAAAGCAGCGAGCTTAGATTTAGCAAAATACGGAATCCTCGTTAATTCTATATGCCCTGGATTTGTTAAAACTGATTTAACTAGAAAAATACTAGGATTAAATAAAATTAAAAAATTACAAAAAGAAATCCCTTTAGGCAGATTGTGTAGTCCTGAAGAGGTTGTTAATTTAGTTGTATTTCTATCCAGCAATAAAAATACTTACATCACTGGTCAAAGCTTTATTATTGATGGGGGATTTATTGTTAAATAAAATTCAAAATAAAATAAAGATAACTTCAAAAATAAAAAATTATGAAGTGATATTTGAGAATAATTTTGAAAAAATATTAAAAAATTTTCCAACAGAGTCTGTATTAATAGTTGACAAAAATTTAAAAAAAAAATTAAAAACTAAAATTGAAAAAAAAAAATTTAAAATATTATATATCGTAGCTTCAGAAAAAATCAAAAGTTTTGAAAAAATTGATGAAATAATTAAAAAACTAATTCAAATTTCAGTAAATAAAACAACCACCATTGTTGCAATAGGAGGAGGCACAATCCAAGACTTAGTTGCTTTTATATCATCTATTTTTTTCAGAGGTATTGATTGGATTTTTGTTCCTACAACACTTCTCTCTCAGTGTGATAGTTGCATAGGAGGAAAAACTTCAATTAATTTTTATGGGATAAAGAATCAATTAGGAAATTTTTATCCGCCAAACAGGATTTTTGTTAATTTTAATTTTTTAAAAGATATATCAAATCGTGATTTAAAAGCAGGTTTGGGTGAAATGTCACATTTTTATTTTGTTTCGGGAAAAAAAGATTTTTCAGTTTTCGATAAATATTTAAAAGAGGCAATAAATAGAAAACAAGATGTTATTCAAAAAATCATAAAAAGATCATTATCAATAAAAAAAAGGTTTATTGAAAAAGATGAATTTGATAAAAAGGAAAGAATAATTTTAAATTATGGTCATTCTTTTGGTCATGCGATTGAAAAAATTACAAATTTTAAAATTCCCCATGGAATAGCAGTTGCTAATGGTATGAATATTGCAAATTTTGCTTCATTCAAGATGAAATATATAGATAAAAATCAGTTCACTAAAATGGGTTTTACTTTAGATAGATTATTAGGAAATGATAAACTTAAAAAATTTAAAACTGATGAATTAATTAAAGCATTAAAAAAGGATAAAAAAAATCTTAAAGGTTCAATAAGACTTATATTAACAAAAGGATTAGGCAAAATGTTTGTAAAAAAAATAAATAATCCTAATAGACTTCGAGATATTTTAATTGATTATCAAAATACTCTTAGACATAAATGAATAATAAAAAATTTGTTTTAGTTATAGGATCAAAACCAGACAGCAAATTACCTAATATGTCTGTTGAAAAAGTATATTCAGCTAATGGAGCAGCAGAAAGAGCCGAAAAATATTTCGAAACTCATGGAAGAAAAAGTTTCACTGCAGTTTGTGGAAGTTTGGAATTTTTCAAAAATGAACATGTGAAAAAAAGAGTTTTGAAAGCTGATCCAAATTTGATTTTTTTTAGATCTGGTAAAGTGTTAGTAGAAAAATTTAATCAAGTTTCTAATAAATTGAATTTTGTTAGTAAATCAAGAAATGAACAAATCCTTTTTCAAGCAAAATATGTAAAATATGGACTTTTGCCTATAATTTTAGCGGAATTAACACATGAGGATGGTCTAATTAATAATATAAAGCATCTGAGAAAAATTTTTAAACAAAATGGTATGCTTGGTGTAAATACAGGTTTTTTTTCTATTCTTTTGGCTAATTTTGAAAATCCTGACTCTCATATAGTGTGTTCTGGAATTGGAATTAAAACCGTTGGAAAATCTTTTCATCCAAGTTTGGGAACATCAAAAAGAGCAGTTATAGATAAAAAAATTTATAAATATTTAAATTTAGATATTAAAAATAAATTAATGACTACTGACAAAGAAATGTCAGAATATTGCAATATTCCATTAATTAAAGAAGTAATATGATTTTTAAAAAAATTAACTTTAATGAATTAACGAAGATAATAGATAAAAAACTTTTTATTTATTTGATTTTGATTTCTCTAGCTACAATAATCATATCAATCTTAGAATTAATAGGCATAGGCGCCTTGGCAGGGTTTGTATTACTTTTATCTGATGTAAAAAATTTTATAGATAGTCTTCCGAATTTAAAAATTTTAAATTTTGTAAAAGAAATGGAAGAAAAAAATCTTATAAATTTATTCTTAATTTTAATAGTCTGTTTTTTTTTAATAAAAAATATTCTTATCTTTTTATTTATTTTTTCATTTAACAAATTGAGAGTTTTATTTAATTATTCGATTTCAAAAAAATTATTAGATACTTATTTATCTAAAAATTTTGAGTTTTTTCTTTTAAACAAAAATTCTAACCTTATTCATAATATTAAAGAGGAAACTGTTAGATTTACAGGCTTTATTTTTTCATTAATAAATATTCTAAAAGAATCCATTTTGATAATAGCACTTATTACTGGTATTTTTTTCATTAATTGGAAAATAACGTCTTTAACTATTGTTTTATTTGGATTTTTATCAATCATTATTTTTTCTTTTATTAAAAAAAGACTATATAATTTAGGAAAGGATCAGACACATTACTCGAGTAGATTAATAAAAAAACTTATTGAAACATTTCAGGATATTAAATTAATAAAAGTAAGGTCTTTAGAAAATTTTTTTTCAAAAAAAATATTATTTAACCAAAAAAAATTACTTGATGTTGGTTTTTTTCAAGCAACTATAGTTTCAATACCAAGATTAATTTTAGAAATTTTTGCTGTGCTAGGTTTGTCTCTTACAATTTTTTTTTTCATCAAATTGAATTATTCTTTTAACGAAATTTTACCATTTATTACTTTTTTAGCATTAGCAATTGTTAGAATGGTTCCTGCAATCGCAAGTTTAAATAATAATATAAATAATGTAACAACAAATCTTATATCTTTTGAAATTGTAACTAAACACTTCAAAGATAAAAAAATATCAGATCTAAAAAATAAAGATTCTTCTGGTAAAAAGTTTTTAAAAATTGATAACTTAGAAGTAAAAAATCTTTCCTACAGCTATCTCAATCAACCTAATGATGTCTTAAATGATTTAAATTTCAAATTATCCAAAAATGATGTATTGGGAATTATAGGAGATAGTGGGTCTGGAAAGACCACGTTAGTAAACATTATTTGCGGTTTATTAAAACCAAAATCTGGAAATATATTAATAAATGACAGTGTAATAGAAGAACAAAATCTCAAAGACTATAGTATTTCTTATATGCCTCAATTCACAAATATAATTGATGAAAACCTCGATTTAAATATTGCATACGGTGTTGATGAAGCAAATATTGATAAAAAAAAAATTACAGAAAGTTTAAAAATTGCTGAACTAGAAAAAATTGATAAAGATTTCTATCAAAAACAAATGGGAGAAGATGGCTTGAATATTTCAGGAGGTCAAAAACAAAGAATAGGATTAGCAAGAACAGTTTATTATGACCCAGATTTATTAATTCTTGATGAGCCAACGAGTGATCTTGATTTCAAAACACAAGACAAAATAATTGAAAATTTAAAATTACTATCAAAAAATAAAATAACAATAATTATAGCCCATCGGTTAAATACTTTAGAAATTTGTAACAAATTACTTATATTAGAGAGTGGACTAAAATATGATTTTGGACCTAAGAATGAAATATTAAATAAAAATTCAGATTTAAGTAAATTTTTTAAAAATAAATAAAATTATTTATTTCCTGTTTGTAAAGATTTATTTTTTTCGTCATTTTTCGAATTTTTTTTGTCATAATAATAAACCTTTCTCAAATTTTTAATTTTTGTATTTTTTCTACAAAAGGTTAAATACAAAATCATTCTAGATTTTTTCGAAATATTTTTTTTAGAAAAATGCGCACATTTCCAATTAAAAACAAATATATCACCAACATCTAACTCTATAGGAACGAAATTAAATTTTTTAAGATTTTGAAGTTTTATATTAGGTGTGTTGATAACCATTTTTTTTGTTATTTGGTCAAACGTTTTACCTAATCGATTTGTGTTATTTTTATTGGATACATAGATACATCCATTTTTCTTTGAAGATTTTTCAAGAGGTATAACTATATTTATAAAATCTCCAGAATATTTTTTCCAACCTTTTTGATATTTATTATTTTCATCTTGCCAAGTAAAATGCCCATCTATGTGTGGTAAAAATCCTGCACCACCGGGATATTTGAAATTTAATTTATCTTTAAATAATACATTATTTCGTTTATTTAAAATCTTTAGCAAATTAAAAATTTCTTTTGATAAAATAATTTTTTTTGATGAGGCGATCTCATCAGATACTTTTTCAATCCTTCTTATTTTTTTTTTATTTTTTATTTTCTCGTAATAGAAATAATATTTTTTCTTCTTGATTTGATTGAGAATATCTTTTTTAAGTTTTAATATTTTTTTCTTAGCAAAAAATTTTTTTATAGTAAAAAAACCTTTTTGAGAATAATTTTTCTTAAATTCAAATTGATTGTTAATCATTATCAAGTCTTTATTATTTTACTTATTTCTAAAAATAATTTTTTACTTAAAATATCTAATTTTTTTTGAAAATCATTCTTTATGATTAAGTGAGGTTTTTTAGGTAATTCAGGCTTTATATCTAGGCCAACAATATTTCGAAGACCGTTGTGGTAAATCTTTTTTTTCCTTTTTCTTATAATCTTTTTTAAATTTGATTGTATGAAAATTTCAACATAATTTTCAATTTTTTTTTTGTTTTCAGATCTAATTTTATCAAACATTCCAACTACAGCAAAAATAATATTTATTTTTTGATCAGTAATTTTTTTACAGAAATTCGAGAATTTTAAACCATTGTCCAATCTAGATAATCTATCATACTTATTAAGTTTAAATATCTTTCTTAACTCATCCCCTGATAGTACTATTGTAGGACCATACTTATTAACTATGTCTTTTTTTATCAATTTAGCCAATGATGTTTTGCCAGAACCAGAGAGTCCAGTAATCCAGAATAAGATTCCTTTTTTTTTATTGAGTTGAATTTTTTTCACAGTTGAAACATTTATTATTTTAATTTAATAACATTTATCTATCTATAAACTAAAAAAACATATAATAATTAAAAAATTTAAAAATGTTATCTAAAAAAAAAGTCTATGTCGGTTTCGCTGCCGATATTCTTCATCAAGGACATATAAATATCTTAAAAAAAGCAAATAAATTGGGAGAAGTCACTGTTGGTTTACTAACAGACGAAGCTATTGCTTCTTACAAAAATCTTCCTTACATGAATTTTGCTCAAAGAAAAGCTGTTCTTGAAAATATTAAATTTGTTAAAAAAGTTATACCTCAAAAAACTTTAGATTATGTAAGTAATTTGAATAAAATAAAACCAGATTATGTAGTTCATGGAGACGATTGGAAAAAAGGTGTTCAAAAAAAAACTCGTCAAAGAGTTATTAATACTTTAAGAAAATGGTCTGGTAAATTGATCGAACCTAAATATACAAAAAATATATCATCATCGTCGATTAAAAATAATATTAAAGAGATTGCTTTTTCTACAAATAATAGAGTTTCAAGACTTTCAAGGTTAATTAAAGTAAAAAATATTGTAAGAATTCTTGAGTCACATAATGCTTTAACAGGTTTGATAATTGAAAATACTAAAGTTTTAAAAAATAATTTAAGAGAGGAATTTGATGGTATGTGGTCATCTAGTCTAACAGACTCTTTAAGTAGAGGCAAACCAGATAATCAATCAGTTGATTATTCGACAAGAATAAATGGTTTAAATGAAATTTTAGATGTAACTACAAAACCTTTGGTTTTCGATGGTGATAACGGCGGGAGAATAGAACATATAAAATTTTTAGTCAGAACCTTGGAACGATTAGGTGTATCAGCGCTTATAATAGAAGATAAAAAAGGTTTGAAAAAAAATTCTTTATTTAAAAATCAATCAGCAAATGATCAAGATTCTATTAAAAATTTCTCTAACAAAATTAAAGTGGCAAAAGAGTCAACAATATCAAAAGATTTTCTTATAATTGCAAGAATTGAGTCATTCATTTTAGGAAAAAATATTAATGATGCGATTAAAAGAGCTGAAGCTTATTCCAAGTCAGGAGCAGATGCTATTCTTATTCATAGTAAAGAAAATAATCCCAAACAAATATTAGCTTTTGCTAAAAAATTTAAAAACAATAAATTTTTTAAACCTTTAGTTGCAGTACCTTCAACATATTCAAAAATTTATGAAAAAGAATTAATTAAGAATGGATTCAAATTAGTAATTTATGCTAATCAATTAATGAGATCAGCATATCCTGCTATGAAAAAAACTGCTGAGACGATATTAAGTAATAGAAGATCTTATGAGGTGGAAAAAAATATAGCTTCAATAAGTGAGGTAATTAATTTAATAAAATAATGTTGTTTGTCGAAAATCTTTTTAAAATTTTTAAAAAAAATAATGTAAATTTTTTTTCTGGAGTTCCAGATAGTATTCTTAAAAATTTTTCGCTATATCTAGAAAAAAAAAAACTTAAAAATATTGTAGCGGCCAATGAAGGATCTGCAGTATCCATAGGTATTGGAACTTTCTTGGAAAAAAAAAAATTATCTTGTGTATATTTACAGAATTCAGGACTAGCTAATGCTGTAAATCCTTTGGCTTCTATTGCTCATCGAGATGTTTATGCCATTCCTCTTATTTTATTAATCGGATGGAGAGGGGCCCCAAAAACTGAAGATGAACCACAGCATCTAGTAAAAGGAAGAATCACAACGAAAATTTTAAAATTACTTAAGATTAGATACTGTCAGATAAACACCAATAAAGATTTAAAAAAATTTGATAAACTTATTGTGGATTGTAGGAGAAAAAATTTAATTGTTGCTGGATTGATTAAAGACAAAAGTCTTTCTTTTAAAAATGAATTAAAAAAAAAGAAAATTAAAAAAAAATTTGTTAATCAAAGAGATTTTTTTGAAAATTTCTTAAATCTGATATCAAAAAATTCCAAAATAATAACTTCGACGGGATATACCTCTAGAGGATTGATGAAATTTAGAAGTGCTAACTCTTATAGTTATAAGGGGAGAGATTTTTACATGATTGGTGGAATGGGTCACACTGCGATGGTAAGTTTAGGAGTATCAATTTTTTCAAAAAAAAAAGTGTATTGTATCGATGGAGATGGTTCTCTATTAATGCATATGGGTTCAATGCATAGGTTTGCAATAAATGGAAGTAAAAATTTAAAACATGTGCTTTTAAATAATGATTGCCATGATTCAGTTGGGGGCCAAAAAACTCAAGCAATGACAATTGATTTTAAAAAATTGTCTTTAAGCTTAGGATATAAAAAATATTTTAAGATTAAAAGTAAAAAAGATTTAAAAAATATTTTAAAACAATTTATTAAATCGAAAGGTCCTTCATTTTTAGAGGTACTAACAGATGCAAATACGGATAAAAATCTTCCACGACCAACAGATCTAATTAAAATTAAAAATCAATTTTATAGATGATAATTTCAAATTTAGTAGATATAAGTTTTATAAAATTTATAAATCAGTCAAAGTTTAAAAGAATAATTATTTTTAGTGGAGTAAATTCTTTCTATAAATCAGGTGCAAGTAGAGTAATTAATTTATTTAAAAAAGAGAAAATATTAAAAATTATTTTTAAAAAACAAATAATACCTAAATCAAGCGAACTAAAAAAATTAATTAAACACTTTAATAATTTTGGACCTGATTTAGTTATTGCTATTGGGGGAGGTACTGTCTTAGATTATGCAAAAATTATCAATATAATAGAGGATGAAAAAAATTTAGAATATAAAATTGAAAAGCAAAAAATAATCCCTAGAAAAAAAAAATTTTTTCTCTTGGCTTTACCAACTACAGCAGGATCTGGAGCAGAAGTTACCTCAAATGCTGTAATATATATAAAAAATATAAAATATTCTATTGAAGGTGAAAAATTAAAACCTGATAAATTTTATTTAATACCAGAATTAATATTAAAAAATCCAAAAAAATTGAAAGCAAGTTCAGGCTTTGATGCAATATCTCAAGCTATCGAGTCTTTAATTTCTTTGAGATCAAATCTGGCTAGCGTTAATTTCGCAAAAGAGTCTTTAAAAATATCGAAAAAAAATTATATAAATTTTCTCAATTCACCAACAAAATATAATTCTTCATCAATGCTGATAGCATCAAACTTAGCCGGTAAAGCAATAAATATTTCAAAAACAACAGCACCTCATGCTGTTTCTTATCCGTTCACTTCTCGTTTTGGTATAAGCCATGGTCATGCTGTCTCGCTAACGTTAAATGAGTTTTTAAAATTTAATTATAGAAATATGAAGTTATCTAAGTCAAATTTTAATTTAAAAGATAGATACAAGATTTTATTCGATATTTTTAAAGTTAAAGATATAAACGAATTAGATCTATTTTTGTTGAAATTAAAGAATAAAGCAAAACTAGAAGATGATTTTGTTAAGTTAGGGATTAGATTAGAACATAACATTTCAAAAATACTTGGCGAATTAAACGAACAAAGACTTAAAAATAATCCAATAAAAGTATCTAAAATTGATATCAGGGAAATTTTAATAAATAAAATTAATACAATTTAATCATGAAATTAGCACGATTATTTTCTAATTTTTTCAAGTCTGATATCAGAAAAAAATTTTTGAAAATTAGTAAAATTGTAGGTTTTAATATTTATCCTGCAAATTTTTGTGAAAAAGGCTTTAAATCATTATATTCGAATATAATTTTAAAATTTTTACTTTTCGGAAAAAGTAAAAATATTAAAAGATTTATTTATCAGGAAATAATTAATAATACTAATCAAAAAAAAAATGTTCTTATTTCATTACCTAGATCTGGAAGTATGGCAACAAGATTAATGTTAAATACCTATTTTGAACTAATGTTTAAAGTGGGAAATGGTGTGCCAAAATATGATAGCTTAGATCACAAATGGAACTTCATAATTCCAAATATTTTAAGCGCAGAATTATATAATAACTTAGGTATTAAGAATTTATCATCTAATTATAATAAGTATTTAAATAAAGAAAATTATGATTTACATAAAATATTTTTCACAAGGTTTCCCCTTTCAAGAATTGACGTTTTAAAATTAGAAAAATCGAGACCAGTATTAATTTTAAGAGAACCTAGTGAGCAAATATTATCTTATTATTCTAATCATTATTCTGAAAATCTAGAGGACTTTATCATCAAAAAAGCTTACGAGAATTATATTAATTTTACTACGTACTGGTATGATTATCTTAAAAACCTTAAACATAAAGAAAACTTTTTAATTATTGAATTTCAAGATATTCAAGAAAATCCTAAAAAAGTTCTTAGAGATATCTTAAATTTTTATAAAATAAAATTCATTGAGTCTTATGCAGATATTTCATCCTCTATACATACAAAACAAAATACATCTGAACGATTAAAGAATATTGAACTTAAAAAAAATAGATTCACAGATATTGAAAAGAAAAAAAAATTTCAGGAGGATGTAAAAAATAAACTTTGTATTTTGGACAAGAATAAATTGTTAGAGGCAAACTACAAAAAACTAATAAATATTAAAATTTAAATTTTTAAAAACTAATTTTGGTATTATAATAAAGTGCATCAAGATTTCGAATTCGGTCATTTTGTTTGTTTAGTGATATGGAAGATAAACTATATAATTCAAAATTATAATTTTTAAGTATGTTTTCTATTTGGTAAAAAGAACTATGTTTTTCGTATAAATTCACAAAAACAATCTCAATTTCAATTAATAGAACTTTATTTAGGGAGTTGCGGGCTCCTTTTAAAACTTCTTCTTCTAAACCTTGAACATCTATTTTAACTAAATCTATATAATTTACATTAATCTTATTAAAATAATTATCAAAAGTATCAATTCTTGTTTGTTCTTTTTGAATTGTTTTTAATGATTTAAAAAATTTATCCTTATTATCAATATTTAAATAGCTTGAAGCCGCAGTATTTGAGTTTATAAATATCTCTTGATTTCCTTTCTTTGAACCAAGTGCGAAATTATTTAGAACTAAGTCTTTATCATTTTTTTTTTTATTCTTTAATTTTTCAAAAATTTTTGATTGTGGCTCGAATGAGTGGATAATAGGATTTTGAAATAAATTTCTGAATCTATCGATACTTTCACCTTCGTGAGCGCCAACATCAAAAATAATTGGATTTTTTTTTTTAATTATGGATTTTATTGCTTGATCTAAAGTTCTATTTATTTTGTAAAAATTTGAAGATTTAATTATATTATATCCAAATAGACTAATTAAAAATTGTAAAAATTTTTTCATAATGAAATTATTTATTCTCAAATTTTAATTCTATATCTTCTTTCCCTTTTATATTTGGTTGATCTAATTTGTGCTTTATTTCAATTCTATTTCCTATTGCATTTGGATTTTTTGCAAAACTAAATTCTAAAATTGATGGAATGTAATTTTTTCCTATTGGTCCAGAGTTATTTGGGTGAATATGAACTAACTCACATTTAAACTTTTTTACAAAACTAACAATTTTATCAATGTTCAAATCAGAATCATGAAATTCAATTACTAAACCATTAATTTTGTCTTGAAATTTAATTATATCATCTAATACTCGATATTCATCTCTTTCAATATCAATCTTTAAAAAAATTTTATTTATATCTCTATGGTTAGATATAATTTCATTTAATTCTATAATTTTTTCATTTTTTAAACCAATACCTAAGCTGAAATATTTAACCTCTTTTTTTTTAAAAAAATTTTTTAACTTAAAGGGTTTTAACATATTATTAAATGCAGATTTTATTTTTGAAAAATTTGAAAATTTTAAGATCCTAAATAATAAAATTAAAATCCATGTTATAAAATAATATCTAAAATTTAGTGTATGGTCGTAACAAAAAATTTTTTTTTTTACATTAATTAAGTAATCTTCTTCGAAGGAAAAATCCCATGAAATACCTGCCGAAATAAGTATTTCAGAGTCAAATATTGAATTTTTTTCAATTAGATAACCACCGTCATTATCCTTACCAAACCTAATCAATTCGTAATTTTTTTTTATATTTAAAAATTGAGGAAGCATTTAAAATTACATAAATTTATCTATTTTTAGACTATTATTTGAATAATAGCACTATACAAATCTTTAAAACATATTAAAAAAATAATAATTTGATGATCAAACCTTACAAAAAACAATTATTCATCGCACCTTCTTCATTTAATAAAAAATTAAGAATTTTTACAGATATAAAAAAAAATAAAAAATTAACCATTAAATTCAATCCAATACAAAAAAAGTTATCGGAAAATCAAATAATAAGATATGCGAAAAATGCTACGCATATAATTGCTGGAACTGAAAAATACAATTCAGAAACTTTAAAAAGATTAAAGAAATTAAAATATATCTTTAGATTAGGTTCAGGAATCGACAACCTTGATCATGAATTTTTAAAATTGAGAAAAATTAAATTTAAAAAATCGACAATCTCTCTAGGAAAAGCTGTTGGTGAACTAATTATTGGATTAGCACTTACAAACTTAAGAAATATTTCTGAACATGACAATAATATGAAAAATAATAATTGGAAAAAACTTATGGGAAATTTATTATATGGAAAAAATTTTGGAATTATTGGTTATGGAAATATAGGTAAATATTTATCTAAACTTGTAAAATCTTTTGGAGCAAACGTTATAATTTCCGATATCAAAAAATTTCAAAATGTTAATCAAAAACCACTCTCTTTTTTGATTTCTAATTCTGATATAATATCAATTAATGCAAGTTATAAATCTAAAGTGATTCTAGATAAAAAGAGAATAAATCAACTAAAAAAAAATTGTATATTAATTAATACCTCAAGGGCTGAACTTATCGATAATGATTATCTTTATAAAGTTTTAAAAAAAAGGCAAATACGGTCAGCAGCTTTAGACGTTTTTAATAAAGAACCCTATTATGGAAAATTTTCTAAATTAGACAATGTAACTTTAACTCCTCATATTGGTAGCTATGCTAAAGAGATAAGAGATATGATGGAAAGAGAGTCTCTTGAAGAAATTATTAAGAATTTATAAAAGTAATAAAATTCTAATAAGTTAAAAAGTGTAAAATATTAAATGATGAATCAAAAAAAAATAATAACGACATTAATACTCATTTCTTTTTTTGTCTCAATTTTTTTTAGTTTTCAATACTTAAATAAGTATGACGATTATTCAAAATATAAACAAAATAAGCATCCTATGATTAAAATAGCTGTTGAAAATCACTGGGGTGCTGCAAATGAAATTGTCAATGATTTTAGAGAAGGAAAATCATTTTTAGAGTCAGGATTAAAGTTTCCAGACGAATATCTGCCTGGCAAAATATTAGCATTATATTATCTTTTGACTGGAGAAGAGCTATATGAAAATGGTCTAATTAAAAAAGACAATGGAAAATTTTTGTACTTAGCTTTAAAAACATTATTTTACTATTTTGCAGTATATTTTTTTTTTATTAGATCATCAAAAATATTAAATTCAAAAACTTGTTTCTTTTCAACAGTTTTTTTGATTTTTCTACCTGATTTAATCCAATATCACTCTTCTTTTTGGAATGAAAGTTTATTTTTTTCTTTCCAAATAATATTTTTAACCCTCGTGATAAGTAATAATTTTTCAATAATGAACAATGTTTTAATTGGAATTTTTTTTTCCACTATGTATTTAATAACTCAAGAATTTATTTTTTACTTTTTAATTTTGATATTTTATTATTTATACGCAAAGATTAAATTAAAAGTGAAATTTATTAAGTCAATTTTATCTTTTTTTATTGGTTTTTCTTTTTTAACGTCAATTCAATTATATGAAACCAATTTAAAAACTGGCAAAGATCGTTTAAATATAAATAATATCCAATCTGCTTTGTATATTTATATAGTGCCAAGTATAATTTCAGAAAAAAAGAATATAAGTGTTCAGGATGCAAAAGAGTTTTTAAGACAACAATCAATTGAATGGGCTGATTTAAATAATATCAAGTATGAAAAAAATTCTAATTTTATCTTAAAAATTCCCTCAGATAATATAAATGACAAAGTCGAACTCAGTAATTATATGTTGAAAAAATCAATAATTACTATTCTATCTCATCCGATAATTACAAGCAGACTTTTTCTAAGATCAACTGCTCATTTGATGGTTTTAAATCCATTCTATATAAAGTATTTTTATCAATACAATGGAAAGGGTGAGTTTTTAAAAACTCAAACGCACCAAAACTTAATTCCAGTTAGAATAGTTTATACTATTATAATTTATGTAGTTATTTTTTTTGGTTTTATAAAATCAAGAAAAAGTATCAATGATGAGTTAAATTTATTACTAATATTATCAATTTTGTATGTAATTTTAATAGGCGGATGGTTAGGTATACCGAGATATTTTACTCCTGCTTTAATTTTTATGTCTATTTATTTCGGGATCTTCTTTGAAACAAAAAATTTTAATCTTCTAAAAAAAGATAAAACTAAGATATAAAGGCCTTATATATAAAATGAAAAAAAAAATATTTATTTCAGGTGTGGCAGGCTTTATTGGTTTTAGTCTTGCAAAAGATTTACTTAAAAAAAAATTTATTGTTTTAGGTATTGACAATATCAACGGATATTACTCTATAAAATTAAAAAATGATAGATTAAAAATTTTGAAGGGTTACAAAAATTTTAAATTTTTAAAATGTGATTTAAATTCTTTTGAAAAATTAAGATTTATTTTTAAAAAAAATAAATTTGATATTGCTTTTAATTTTGCAGCTCAAGCAGGTGTAAGATATTCTCTTCATAATCCAAGAAGTTATATTGATAGTAATTTGAATGGCTTCTTTAACTTTTTAGAGTGTTGTAAAGAATTTAATATCAAAAAAATTTTTTATGCATCATCAAGCTCAGTTTACGGAGATTTAAAAAAATATCCATATAAAGAAATTTTTTCAGGAAATCCAAAAAATGTTTACTCTTTAAGTAAAAAATTTAATGAAGAATTGGCTCAAGTATATTCGGATCTTTATGGCTTAAAAATTATAGGTTACAGATTTTTTACAGTTTACGGTGAATGGGGAAGGCCTGATATGTTTTATTTAAAATATTTACTATATAATTTTAAAAATAAAATAATTGATGTTAATAATTATGGAAATCATTTTAGAGATTTTACTTATATTGGTGATGTAATTGAGATATTAGTGAAAATGCTAAATGCAAGAGTTAAATTAAATCATGATGTGTTTAATATATGCTCTAATAAACCTATACCGTTAATGAAAATGATAAGGTTTTTGGACTTTTTGTCTGATAAAAAATGTAAAATAAAAAAAAAAAAGCTTGTAAAAGTTGATGTTCTTAAAACGCATGGTGATAACAAAAAAATTTTAAAATTAATAAATAAAGGAAGATTTATAAAATTAGAGGATGGTTTGAAAAACACTTTTAACTGGTTTAAAAAATATTATCTTAAAAATAATCATTAAATGAAAGTATTACATGTAATCGGAGGTTCTGATCAAAGTGGAGCTTATAAGGGTGCATATATTCTACATAAAACTTTGATTACTCAAAAAATAAAATCAAAAATACTTAGCGATTGTTCATATGAGAAAAAGATTAGAAAAGATCAAGATATTGTTTGTATAAATAAAAATTCTTTTAATAAATTATTGAGTAAATTTTTTATTATTACAGAAAAATTTTTAAAGTTTTTATTTCTTAAAAGTCAAAGATCATCTTTTACCTTTGGATTTTTAGGCACGGATATTACTAAATCAGAACATTATAAAAATGCAGATATACTTCATATTCATTGGCTTAGTCAGGGTTTTATTCAATTAAAATCAATATCCAGAATTAATAAGCCAGTCATATGGACTATGAGGGACATGTGGCCCTTCACAGGAGGTTCACATTATTCAATGGACTTTCAAAATTATGAAAGTGGGAGTTTATCGAAAATTATTCAAAGATTTAAGAAAAAAATTTATAATAACAAAATAGAATTTGTAGCGATAAGTGACTGGTTAAAAAAACAAGCTGAGAGCAGTTATATATTAAATAACTATAAGATTAGAAGAATTTACAACAACATAAATATTCAAGATTTTAATTTCATAAGGAAAGAAGAAGCAAGATTTAATTTAAATATTGACACTAAAAAAAAAATTATTCTTTATGGAGCACAAAATCCTCAACTAAATAGAAAAGGCTGGAATATATTAATTGAGACAATTAAAAAATTAGATCAATCAAAATACTTCTTGTTAATTTTTGGAAATTTTTGGTCACAAAAAATTTTGGATGAAATTGGAATAGAGTATAAATCTCTAGGTTTTATTAAAGACCCAAAAAGATTAAATTTAGTCTATTCTTGCTCAGACCTTTTTTTATCTTTATCACTTCAAGAAGCATTTGGAAAAACATGGGCGGAGGCACTTACATGTAACATTCCTGTTATTTGTTTCAAAGATAGTTGTGCATCAGAAATAATTGATCACAAAAAAAATGGCTATATCGTTGAAGGCATAAATGCTGAAAATTTAAAGTCTGGTATCGAATGGTGTTCAAATTTTCAAAATAAAATTCAAAATATAGATGAGAAAATAAAATTATTCGACCCAGATATAATTGCACAAAAATATATTAATCTCTATGAAGAAGTCCTAAAAAAAAATAAAATATAGATTTTAATTAAAAAAATTATCAATTATTTTTTCAATATTTTTATTATTTTCGATTTTTTTGAATTTAAATTTTTTTTTAGACAATAGATAATTATTTAAAAATTTAAAATTATTTTTGATTTCTTTAAGTTCCTTGTATTTTTGAATTTGATATCTTTTTCTCAATTTATTAATATAAATTACTGAATTTTTATCATTTGAAATAAAAAAAATTAATTTAGAAATAGGAAATTTTGAGAAATACAAATTCAAAAACTTATCTCTTTGTTTCTTTGATAATTTGTTATTAATTATAAATGATCTTTGTATTAACCCTTCATCAAGAAGAAGAATATATCTACTCGAATTAAAAATTTTCTTGAAAATGAGATGAGAAGCTACTAATTCATAAAACCAAAATAAATATTGAGTTTCTTTTCTTGAAGGATTAGAGAAAATTTTTTCTATCTGTTTAATAATAATATCAATTTTTCGATTTTTAGAAAAAATTTTTTTGCATATTTCTATGTAGATGTTTTTGAAATAATTTGTATTTACATTTTTATTTTTGAAATAATTTGATTTTTTTTTAAAGGATGTAATATTTTTCTTTCTCAAATTTCCTAAATTTACTAATTTAAAATAATTCAGCGAAATTCTTTCAATTAAACTGGTTTTAATATAGTATTTTGCTCCTTTGGTAATGCATTCTCTGGCGTTTAAAACAGTAAAACCTTTTTTTTTTAATTTTTTTTTTACAATTGATGCAATATAAGTTTTACCACTTCCAGATATACCAAAGAATTCTATAGATTTAAATTTACGTGACATTTTATTTATATAAATTAAATTAACTTTATTAAAAATTATACATTTATTGTGACCAAGTCATTAAACTTCATTAAATTTAAAAGAAATAAAAAAAAACCACTATTTTCTATAATTACAGTAACTAAAAATAGTGAAAAGCATATAGAGGAGTGTGTGAAAAGTGTCCTTAGTCAAAAATTTAAAAATTTTGAGTATATTATTATTGATGGAAAGTCTTCTGACAAAACTGTCAAAATTATTAAAAAATATCAAAAGAGAATCAACATTATCAAAAGCGAGAAAGATAAAGGGATTTATGATGCCTTCAATAAAGGGGTAAATCTTTCAGAAGGAAAGTTTATTTGCATTGTGAATTCGGATGATGTTTTGACTTCAAAGGCTCTTTTTATAATTAATAAATATATAAAAAAAAGAAACTTTGACTTTATATTTGGTAGTGTAAAAAAACATTGGGGAATATTACATGGCTACAAACCACATAAAATTAAATATAGTTGGGGGTTCTATTCAAGTCACTCCACAGGATTTTTTATTAGTAAAAAGGCTGCTTTAAAAGTTGGAAATTATAATATCAAATATAAGTTTCATGCAGATTATGATTATTTTTATAGAATGATTGTTAAAAAAAAATTAATTGGAATATCTACAAAGAAAAATGAAGTTACTGGAATATTTAGAAGAGGTGGATACTCTAGCACGATACCATTTAGAAAATTATTTTTCGAGGAAATTAGGATTAGATATGATAATGGACAGAATGTTTTACTGCTAATGATTATAATTTTATATAAAATTATAAAAAATTATAAAAAATTTGTACAATGGAAAAATTAAATTAAATAATATTTAATGAAAAATATTTTTTATTGGTCTCCGCACATAGATCGCGTTGCGACAGTAAGAGCAGTTATAAATTCAGCATATTCATTAGTTCGCTATTCAAAACGAGAATATATACCATATTTAATTAATGTTGCAGGTGAATGGGATCAATATCAAGATGAGTTATCAGAAAAAAAGATTAATATAATAAATCTAACTAGTTCAAAAATTTTACAAAAAAAAGTTTTTAAAGGATTTTTAAAAAGTAGAGCAATTTATTTTTATATTTTTATAATAAGTTTTTTACCTTTATTAAGATTATTAAAGGATAAAAAAACAGATTATTTGATTGCCCATTTGATCACTCCTCTCCCTTTAATCATTAATTTTTTCTTTAAAAATCAAACTAAATTAATATTGAGGATTTCTGGATTACCAAAGCTTCAAAATTTAAGATTATTTATTTGGAAATTAACATTAAAAAAAATCTACTTAATTACCTGTCCAACTTTAGGAACAAAAGATTACTTGATGAGTCTAAATTTAGTAAAAACAAATAAAATTTGTCTTCTTTATGATCCAGCAATAAGTCCTGAACAAATAAGGAAAACAAAAAAAGAATTCAATATAAATATTCATTATGATAATTATTACTTAGCAGTTGGAAGACTTACAAAACAAAAAAATTTCTCTTTTTTGATTAATAGTTTCTCGAAATTTAATTTAAATAAAGATAATAAATTAATCATAGTTGGAGAGGGTGAAGAGAGAAAAAAGTTAGAAAAAATAATTGAAGAAAAAAAACTAAACAACTTTGTGAAATTAATTGGTTATCAAAATAATGTCTTTTCTTTTCTTGAGAGAAGCAAGTGCTTTATTCTCTCGTCCTTATGGGAAGACCCAGGTTTTGTACTTTTAGAGGCGGGTTTCTCAAATACATTTGTTATTTCAAGTGATTGCAAAAATGGACCTAAAGAAATTTTAAATTTTGGAGAAAATGGATTTTTATTTAAATCAAATAATGAAACTTCCTTGATAGAAGCTTTAGAAAATTTTGAAAATTTAAATGATAATAAAAAACTTAAATATAAAATTAAACTAAAAAAAAAGATTAAAGACTTTAGTTTATTAAATCATTATAATAAATTAATTAATTTTTTAGACTGATATGAAAAATACTTCTAGCCAATATGAAAAAAAATTTAAAAATTTTATTTTACCTGAATTAAATAATTTTGATAAACCAAGCATTTTAGAATTTGGTGTAAGATTTGGTGTATCAACAAATTTGTTTTTAGAGATATGTGAGAAAAAAAATGGATTTCTTCACTCTGTCGACATGGAAGATTATTCCAATGTTGCAAGAAGTGAAAAATGGAAATTCCATTTATCTAGAGATGATAATTTTGATTATCTTGAAAAAGTGTTACCTAAAAAATTTGATCTAATTTATTTAGATTCATTTCATAATGCTGATCATGTTGAAAAAATTTTTTATTATTATTATCATAAATTGAAAGTTGGAGGTGTATTTGTTTTTGATGATATTTCATGGATACCATATCTTAAAAATAAAGAGAGAAATAATTTTAATTGTGAAATTAACAACCAGGAAACATTTGAAAGAATTGTAAACATTTTTAGTAATAATGATGAAAATTTTGAATTGTCATTTTACTTTTTAGGATCTGGATCAGCAAAAGTAAAAAAAATAAGAGAAAATGGTTTATTTAAAAATCAAAAAATTATTTCTAGAAGAAATTCTTTTAAGAATTTAATAAGAAAAAATATAAACTTTTTCAAACAATTTTTTTCTTAAGTTTTTGATATTTTTTCAGCTGTATCAAAACCAAGTTTCATCATCTGATCAATATCTCCATAGTAAAATTGACCAAGTCTTCCTACTGAAAAAAAATTTTTAATATCTCTAAATTCATCTTCTAAAACTTGTAGGTGATTTTCATAATCTAATTTATATATTGGGTAAACATTGGGTACATCTAAAACTTTCCAATCTAAAATGTCTTTACGATCTAATATTTTATCATTTTCTAAATTTTTAACGCACTCTTCAAAAATATCTTCATCTTTTGATAACCATATTTTGCTATCCTTATGACATGAAATTTCAAGTGATAGTGCACTTGTTCCTTCTTTAGAAATATCATCACTAAAAAGGTTTAAATTTGAAACTCTGTTATACGGTCTTCCAACAAAATAACAATATTGACAACCAAGAACGTCTTTTTTTTTTACAATGAGGTAAACCATTTTTAAAGCAAGATATTTTAAGTTATGAGCTGCAATTTTTAATTTATCTTTTGAATTAAAAGGTTCAAAATTTTTAACCAAATAATCAAGAGGTAAAGTAGATATCAAATAATCACTTTCAAATGAGTTTTTTTCAGTATTAATTTTAAATTTTTTATTTTCTCTTAAAATAATTTTTTCTACTTTAGTATTTAAATGAATTTTAACATTATTTTTTTCTATTTTTTGCTTTATTTTTTCGGCTATTTGACCAAAGCCCCTTTTTGGATAGAAAGTTGGTAGACTTTCTCTTTGAACTAAATTAAGTGCTCCGGGTTCTCTTTTTGAAAATTCAAGATATTTATTAAAAAAAAGGTGTTTCAAAGTTTTAGCAAAATCTAGTTTTTTACTTGCAGGAATAACTCTATGAGAGAGATTCTCTGTTCTAATTTTCCAGAATTGTTCTGTATAAGGTTTAAAAAAATTTTTAAATAAAAAAAATCCAAAATTTCCAATTGCCCATTCCTCAATTGATTGTTTATCACTGAGTTTTTTTTTTTTAAATAATGATTTTATAAATGATTTTATAAAGCTAAAAAAACTTTTTAGAGGTATAATAGGACCCATTTGAAATAAAATACTTTTTGCAGATAGAGGATAATCTACATAATAATTCATAAAAAACATTTTCACGGATCTTTTTACTTTAGGAATTTCCTCAGGCTCATCTTTGAAAAGAGATTTAACAGTGTCATAAATTTCCTTATTTTCAGAAAAAAAAGAGTGGGGCCCAATATCTACTAAGCTATTTTTAAATTTAATTGTTTTAGCTAAACCTCCTACCAATGGGTCCATTTCTAAAATTTCTACGTCATAACCTTTTTCAGATAGTTTCCACGCAGCACTCAAGCCTGTTATACCCGCACCGAGAATTAAAATTTTTTTCATAAAAGTAATCTTTAAAATTATTTATATAAAGAATTTACCACTTCTAGATATCTATCTAAATTTTTATTATAATCAAATCTATTCAATCTTTTATTTGAATATTCTATCTTCTTTTTTAGAAATTTTTTATTTTTTGAGTATTGTATTATTTTTTTGGATAAGGAATTGTGTTCACCGACTTTGAATAGAAAACCACCTTTTTCATTATCCAATATTTCTTTTGGCCCTGTTGGGCAATCTGAAGATATAACAAATTTTTTTAAAGTGATCGCTTCAAGTAAAACATTAGGTAATCCCTCAAAAGTGGAAGAAAGCACAAATAAATCGCATTCTTTGATATATGGAAATGGATTGTTCGTATAAAAAATTTTTACAATTTTTTTCATCTTATTTTGATTTACATAATTTTCAATTTTATCTTTATTTTTTCCTCTCCCAATTATTATCAAGTTGAAACTAACTTTATTTTTCAATTTTTCTAAAGCTTTAAGTAACGTAATTTGATCTTTTTGGTCAACAAGCCTACCAACATTTATAATTTTTAATACATTATTTTTATAAACTTTTTTAACTTTCTTTTTGGATAAACTTAAAATCTCTTTTTTATTTAATGGATTATAAATATGGGTAGAACTTACTGAAAATTTTTTTTTCATTTCATTCTTAAACTCTAAACTATTAACAATTAATTTATCAGCTAAATTCAAACCAATTTTATATAAAAATTTTTTCAAAAAATTATTTGACCATCCTGTTGGAGATGAATTTGACCTTGAGATAATTTTAGCATTTAAAATTTTACATACAAAAATTGCATATAAATTTGCCTGGAAAGAAAATACTAATGTATCTTTATTTCTGATTAAAATTAGTATGAGATTAAAAATACAGATAAAATATTTTCTAATTCTCCCATTATTTCGCCAAAAACTTGATTGTGGGTAAATTATTTCAATGTTCTTTAACTTTTTTTTAAGATCTTTTTCAGCTGTGATCAAAAAAACTTTATCTAATTTTGTAGCTAAATAATTTGCAATTATAAAAAAATTTTTTTCTACACCTCCACCTTCAACAGACGGCATAAAAAGTATTATTTTTTTTTGTGTCATTAATTTTAAAATAGTCTAATTATTATATAAAAATATTTAATGAAATTAGTTAGCATAATAATTCCTTATTATAAAAAAAAAAGATATATTAAACAGACTCTCCAATCTATTTTAAGACAAAATTATAAAAAATTTGAGATATTAATTGTTTATGACGACACTGATACTGAAGATTTAATTTATTTAAAAAAATTAAGATCAAAAGACAAACGTATTAAATTGTTTGTTAATAAAAAAAATATTGGTGCTGGAATGTCTAGAAATAAGGGAGTAAAATTATCTAAAGGTGAATATTTAGCTTTTATAGACTCAGACGACCTTTGGCATCCGGAAAAACTTAAATTACAATTGAGTTTTATGGTTAAAAATAAAATATTTATAAGCCATACTTCATACAAAATCATAGATTCAAATAATTTTAAAATTGGGTATAGGAATGCGAAAAAAATAGAATATAAAGATTTATTAAAATCTTGTGATATTGGTTTATCAACTGTAATGATAAAAAAAAAATTATTAAAAAAAAATCATTTTGCAAATTTAAAAACAAAAGAAGATTATGTTTTGTGGCTTAGGTTAGCAAAAAAGAAATTTGTATTTTATCCAATTAAAAAAACCCTCACTTCATGGAGATCTTTAAGTGATTCATTATCTTCTTCTACTATACAAAAATTATTTGATGGTTACTTTGTGTATAGAAATTTTTTAAAATTTTCCGTTATTAATTCTTTATATAGTCTGTGTATTTTATCAATTAACTTTTTAAGGAAATGATAGAGACTTTTTTTTTAATTTTATCAATATTTTTGATAAATATTTTTTTAAAGAAAAAAAATATACTTCCAAATACAACTGGACATTTTCATCAAATTTACAATCAAGAATATCAAGTACCTTTATCTGGTGGTCTTTTTATAATTTGTTTTTTTTATTTAAATTATAAATATTTTGAAATAACTTTAATTTTATATTTTACAATTTTCTATCTTTTTGGTCTCTTTACAGATTTAAATTTAGTAAAATCACCTACTTATAGATTTTTAGTACAAATATTATTACTTATTTTATTTATTACTCATTTTGAAATTGCAATTTATGATGTAAGAATAGATTTCATCAACAACTTACTTGAAAATTATTATTTCAACATTTTTTTTGTACTATTTTGTTTTTTAGTTTTGATAAATGGTTCAAATTTTATGGATGGAAATAATGGTATCTCGTTGGGCTATTTTTTAATAATTTTTGCTGTAATACTAAATTTAATTAACAAAAATTTCATTTATTATGATGACTTTTTCTTAAATTCTTTCTTAATTATTTTGATAATTTTATTATTTTTTAATTTATTGAATCAACTTTACTTAGGAGATAGTGGAGTTTATTTATTATCATTATTCTCTGGATATATCTTAATTGATATTTTTTTACAAAACCCAGGAATATCTCCATATTTTATTGCTAATATTTTCTGGTATCCTGCCTTTGAAATTTTATTTTCTTTAATAAGAAAAATAAAATCAAATTATTCACCCTTAAAACCCGATACATTACATTTTCATCAAATATTGTTTCATTTCTACGTAAAAAATATTAATTTTAACAAAAAACTTTTAAACTCAATTACTGGCTTAAGTATAAATATATACAATAGCCTAATTTTATATTTTGCATCAATTAATATAAACAACACAAAACTACAATTAATGGTTTTAATTTTAAGTTTAACAATCTATCTAATAATTTATTATATTTTGCTAAAATATAAAAATTTATCGAAAAAAGTATAAAGAAATCATAGAAAGTAAAATTTTTAATCCATCTTTGAAAGCATTTACTTTCTTTTCACCACCTATCCTTTTTCTCTCGAATGCGGGATTTGTTACTAATTTTAAATCAGCTTTTTTTGCTTTAATTGGTAGCTCAACACAAAAACTGAAATCTTTCTTTACTAATTTAAGATTTCTTACTTTTTCTGTATTGCCTAACACAAAAGTATAAAGGATGTCAGTTATAGGAAGTGAGAAAAATATTTTTCCCAAAAATGAAAAAATTTTATTTCCAATGAAAGTAACTACAGTATCATCATCGCTAGAGGCATTTTTTTCATATCTACTTCCAAAAACTAAATCAAATTTGTTATCTTGAACTAGATTATGCATATTTATTAATTCATTAGGATTAAAAGATCCATCAGCATTAAAAATACAAAAAAATTCTGTCGTTGTATTATTAATACCTTCTATTAAAGCGTTACCATAGCCAGTTTGTGATTGTTTTAAAATTTTACAATCATAATTTTTAATAGAATTAATTGTTTCAACATCTTGCTCTTCAAGAATGACTAAAATTTTGACATTATAATTTTTTAATTCTTCTAAAACTTTGGGCAAAGACTCCTTTTCATTTTTTGCAGGTATTACTAAGGTAAGATTATCCATAAATTAAATCGTATATATCGTTTTTTTTGTACATATAAAACTTTAAATTTTCGTTTTCATATATATAAAGCTTTATAACTATCTTTTATATTTCAATTAATAAATAAATTTAAATATTAATGAATTTAATAATTTTTTTATCATCATATTTTATAATCGTCACTTCGTTAATTGGTTATGGATTAGCTTTTCAAAACTACATAAATAAAAAGCTGAGCATAGAATTTGAGTTTGTTTTATTAGGGTCAGCTCTTTTTTGGGTTCTAATTTCATATTTTACTCATTTTTTTTTGAGTCATAATTATCTTCACAATGAAATAATAATACTTTTTGGGCTAATCTTGCTTTTGATTCAAAAAAAGAAAAATAAAAATTTAATTAAAAATTATCAAACATATATTTTTATAATTTTCACAATTTTAATTTTTGGGCTTTTAGCATCAAAAACACATGATGATTTCCCATATTATCATTTCCCTTACGCATATTATTTAACACAGGAAAAATTAATAATTGGTGTTGGTAACTTAAATCACGGTTTTAGAACGCCTTCATCGATTTTCTACCTAAATTCTATTTTTTATCTACCCTATATTAAATATTTTTCATTTAATTTTGGAGCTACTATTTTATTTGGAATTTCAAATCTAATATTGATTTTTAAATTAAAGAATGATCTCAAACTTAAAAATTACGATTTTATATTTTATTTAACATTATTATCATTTCTATTTATAAATATCTTTTTCTATAGATTATCTGAACACGGTACGGATCGTTCGGCACAAATTTTAATTTTGATATTATTTATTGAAATATTGGGTTTACAAAGAGATCAAACTCTTTCTCCAAAATTTTTTTCAAAAATTTTCATTTTGCTGGCTCTAATAATTTCACTAAAAGCTTTCTATGTTTTATATTTATTAATTTTAATTCCAATTTTTTCATATTTAAAAAAAAAAGATATAAAAGTTTTTGTTATAAGTTTTTTTAAAAATTTTTACTTCTATTTCTTCATTTTAATTGGATTATTTTTAGTTACAGTGAATTTTTTTAATACAGGATGCTACTTATACCCAATCGAATTTACATGTTTCAAAGATCCATCTTGGTCCTTACATTCTGAAGCAAGATTAATGAACGATTGGTACGAACAGTGGTCAAAAGCTGGAGCTGGACCAGACTTTCGTGTAGAAAATCCACAAATATATATTCAAGGATTTAATTGGGTTAGCAATTGGATAGATATGTATTTTTTTAATAAAGTATCAGATTTCTTAGCTGGGTTAATTTTTTTGTCAGCAATTATTTTCATAACTTTTTACTCAAAAAAATCATTAAAAATAAAAATAGATAAAAAAACCTATATTACTTTTATAATCATTTTAATTCTACTATTTGAATGGTTTTATAATCATCCAAGTTTAAGATATGGAGGATATAATCTAATAGCCTTAATTTTTTTTATTCCATTATCAATTTATGTTTCAAGATTTCAGATTAAAAACAATTTGAAAAAAAAACTAATTATATTAATTACTTTGTCTTTGGTCATATTTGTTGGAAGAAATATTAATAGAATTTATATCGAAACTGATAAGTATAATTATGATATATTACACAAAACCTACTATGATGTTAATGAAAATCATCTTAGGATCGATAAATTTTTGAAAGAAATAACTCAAGAATATCATAATTGTAAAAATCACAATATTTCTAATTGCATCTATCAAAATATAAAAATAGAAAAAAAAAATAATTATTTTTTAATCAGTAAGGAGAAAAAATGAATTTTTTGGCTAAAAAAATTTTATTATTTTTTGATTTTTTTCATAAAAAAAAAATTATTCAAAAATTGAAACTATTAAAACTAGATGGTTCTTTCAAAGTGATATTAGATGTTGGCGCTCATGAGGGCGAATCCATCGAGCTTTTTTTAAAAAATTTTAAGATAAGGCACATATACTCATTTGAGCCCTCAGAATTTACTTTTAAAATATTACTTAGAAATTGTGAAAATATAAAAAAAAAATTTAAAAATACTCAAATACATTTAGAAAATATTGCAGTTGGATCTATAACAAAAGACGTTGAATTAAATTATTTAAATGAAACATCTTCATCAACCTTGAGAGATTTAAATATTCAGTCAGAGTATTTTAAGAAAAAAGAGCAATATTTTGGTAAATTATTAAATAAGAAGATAAAAGTTAAACAACTAAATTTTAAAGAATATTTAAAAAAAAATAAAATAACAGAGATAGATTTGCTTAAAATTGATACCGAGGGTTATGAACTAGAAGTATTAAAAGGATTAAATGACTTTATTTCAAAAGTTTCAATTATTCTTTTCGAGCACCATTATGATAATATGATTGTAAAAAATTACACATTTAGTGATATACACAATTTATTAAAAAATAATGGATTTAATAAATTTTATAAAGTTAAAATGCCTTTTAGAAAAAGTTTTGATTACATTTATGTTAAAGATTAAAATTTATTTATTTTATTAATATAAAAAATATAGAGAAGCTATAAAGTTTGATGTACCAATTGGTAAAAAAGATATATAAAATTTTTTAGAATTATGAAGAAAAAAACTGCATTAATTTTTGGTATTACAGGACAGGATGGATCTTATCTTGCTGAAATTTTATTAAAGAAAAATTATGTTGTTCATGGGGTTAAAAGAAGATCTTCGAGCATAAATACTTCTAGAGTAGATCATATTTATCAAGATCGTCATGAGAAAAATTATAGATTTAGATTACATTATGGTGACATAACTGACTCTCTTTCAGTTTCAAGTGTAATAAAAAAAACAAAACCTGATGAAATTTATAATTTAGCAGCTCAGTCTCATGTAGCAGTATCATTTGAAGTTCCTGAATATACTGCTAACGCAGATGCACTGGGAGCCTTAAGAATTCTGGAAGCAATAAAATTTCATAAATTAGAAAAAAAAACAAAATTCTATCAAGCAGGAACTTCTGAAATGTATGGAAAGGTACAAACTATTCCTCAAAATGAAAAAACTAATTTTTATCCATTAAGTCCATATGGAGTCGCAAAATTATATGCTCATTGGATTACAAAAAATTATAGAGAGGCATATAATATTTTTGCCTGTAACGGAATTTTATTTAATCACGAAAGCCCTAGAAGAGGTGAAACATTTGTCACGAAAAAAATAATATCGGCATTATGTAAAATTAAAGAAAAAAAGCAAAAGAAGCTTTTTTTAGGAAATTTAAATTCAAAAAGAGACTGGGGACATGCTAGAGATTATTGTGAAGCAATGTGGAAAATCCTACAACAAAAATCTCCAGATGACTATGTTATTGCTACAGGTGTTCAATATTCTATAAAACAATTTATAAACTTAACTGCTAAAAAATTAGATATTAAGATTAGGTGGAAAGGAAAGGGCTTAAAGGAAAAAGCATATGATGAGAACAATATGCCAATTATAGAATGTGACATAAATTATGTCAGACCATTAGACGTTAATACTCTTTTAGGGGATGCAAAAAAAGCAAGACAAAAGCTTAAATGGAAACCTATAGAAAATATAAACACTTTAATAGACGAAATGATTGAGGCGGAATACAAAAATTTTAATGAAATTGAATAAAAATATTAAAATTTTTTTAGCAGGTCATAACGGTATGGTTGGGTCTGCAATCTTTAAAAAGTTAAAAGAATCTGGTTTCAAAAAAATAATTACTCGTAATAGAAAAAATTTAGATTTAACTAATCAAGATAAAACTTTTAAATTTTTAAAGAAATATAGACCTAACTTTGTGATTATTGCTGCTGCAAAAGTTGGAGGAATAGGCGCAAACAATAAATTTAAAGATGAGTTTATTTATGAAAATTTACAAATCCAAAATAACATAATTCACGGATCTTATTTAGCTGGTGTAAAAAATTTATTTTTATTGGGCTCAAGTTGTATCTATCCAAAAAAATGCCAGCAACCTATGAAAGAAAAATATTTACTAACAGGTCCTCTTGAGGAGACCAATGATGCATATGCAATAGCAAAAATTGCAGGACTTAAAATGTGTGAATATTATAGTAAATTACATAATCTTAATTTCAAAACATTAATGCCACCGAATCTCTATGGTCCAAATGATAACTATGATTTAAATAACTCTCATTTTTATCCGGCATTAATAAAAAAAATACATATTGCAAAAATTAAAAATAAAAAAGAAATAATTTTGTGGGGCAGTGGTAAACCAAAAAGAGAGTTAATGTTCGTTAACGATTTTGCTGATGCTGTTATTTTCTTTATGAATAAAAAAATTAAAGAATCTTTTCTCAATATTGGAACTGGCAAATATTTCTCTATTATTTGGTATGCAAAATTTATTATGAAACAATTAAATTTAAAATTTAAAATTAAATTTGATAAATCTAAACCAGATGGAACTCCAAAAAAATGTTTAGATATTTCTCACGCAAAAAAATACGGCTGGAAACCCAAAAATAATTTTCAATTAGGCACTAAAATTACTTACAGTGATTTTTTAAAAAATGAAATTTAGAATAGAAAATATCTTGTAATAAAATTTATACTCAACAATGCTGTATAAAAAGTATAAAAACTTAATATTAATTTCGTCTTAATGAAATTTTTAATATTAAATTTAAAATTAACTAATAAAAAAAATAATAATATTAAAAGTGGATCATAGTATTTATGATAAATCGATAATTGAGGATTCGAGAAAATTAATATAAAAAATAATATAATATTATTAAAGTTATGTTCAAAATTATGTAGAATAAAAATAATTGAAAAATAACTTATCAACAAAAAAAAATATTCATTTCCAAATAAAAAATACGAAGTTTTAAAAAAGATACCTCCACCCGTGTATTCTATCGAGTAATTAAAGAAAAAAAAAGGTATAAAAAAAAATGGCAAAGAGAGAATAAGATAATTTTTTTTTAAATTATTAAAAAAATTTTTTATAAAATGTTTATTTAATAAAAATGGAATCATATAAAAAAATATTAATGAAGATAAAATTAAAATCTTATTTGAAGGATTTATTCTATTCAAAAAACCGTCAGTTGTTATTGCAGGAATTAAAATAAAATTTATTTTTAATATGAATAAATAAAATAGCATAGGTAAGGATAAAAAAGAATTAATTAAAAGCATAGAGCATAATTTTGATGAAAATTTAAAAATTTTTAAATAGTGATAAAAAAAGTAAAGAAAAAAAATAGAAAAATTTGGACTTATATAAGATGAAAAAATCAGAAAAATATTATTCAAAATACAATATTTATATTCGTATTTTTTTTCAAATTTTATAAAAAAATAAATTGATAAAACAAAAAATATTAAACCTAATAATCTGCTATCAGGCCAAATAGAAATTGATCTTAATGATGGTGATAAAAAAAATACCGAGCATAAGATGAAAATATTTTTCTTATCAACCTCAGGGAATTTAATTACTAAACATTTGTAAGAAATAATAACAAGTATTGGTAAGAGATGTAGATGCATCAATCTAATCAAGTCAATTTCCAATCCAACTTTACCAAAAAGTGCTAAAAGCATTACCAATACTGGTGAGTGTCTGTCACCAAAATTATTATATTCAAAAAATGTATTTATAAAATTATCCCTGAAACTTTCGATAAGTTCAAACCTGACTAAAAAGTCAGGAAGTGCACCACCAGAACTATTTTCATCAAAAAAAAAACCTACTAATAAAGATAGATATAATAAGAAGAATAAAGAAGTTTTATTTAAAAGATAATTCATTTAATTCAAATATTTACAATTTATGAATCTTTGTATAAACCATTTTTTTTTAGTAAAATAGATATTTGTTAAAATTAAATTCTCTAACAAAAGAAGTTATTTATAATTAATTTTATGAGAAAAATTTTATTAGTTACTGGTGGGGCTGGTTTTGTGGGTTCTAATCTAATTGAGTATTTTATTAAAAAAACAAAATATAGAGTTCTAAGTTTAGATGATTATTCATCAGGTTTTAAACAAAATCATATTAAGAATAGAAGGGTGAAATATCTATCTGGCCATACGAAAGATATTAATAAAATTTGTAATAAATATAAAAATAATATTGATACGATATTTCATTTTGGTGAATTTTCTAGAATTTACCAAAGCTTCCTTCAAATGAATAAATGTATTCAATCTAACACAATAGGTACTAACGCTGTAATTGATTTTTGTTTAAAAAATAACATTAAACTAATTTATTCTGCTACTTCTGCTTCTTTAGGAAATAAAGGTAAAGATAAAGATCTATCACCTTATGCATTTACAAAATCAAAAAATATTGAATTTTTAGAAAATTTAAAAAAATGGTTTAATTTTAAATATGATGTAATTTTTTTTTACAATGTTTATGGTCCAAAGCAAATTAGATCTGGTAAAATGGCTACAGTGATTGGTATTTTTGAAGATCATTATTTGAAAAAAAAACCTTTGCCTGTTGTTAAACCAGGATCTCAAACAAGACGTTTTACACATATTCAAGATACAATCGAAATATGTTTTAATGCTTGGAAAAATAAAAATTTTAAAAGTTACAGTATTTCCAATAAAGAAAGCTTTTCTATCTTACAGGTTGCAAAATTATTTAATTCCAAAATTAAATTTGTCCCTCCCAGGAAAGGGGAAAGATTTGCATCTGCTTTAACAAATCTAAGTCTATCCTCGAAAGTTTACAAAAATTTTGGTAAGATAAGCCTTAAAGATTATGTTAAGAACTTCTTAAAAAATAACTAAAATAGTACCTGTTTTTCATTATAAAAGATTGTTTACATTAATTTTAATTTCGCTATAACACTATCGCCGGTGATTATTGCGAAAGGGTTATACCCGATCCCATTCCGAAC
>TARA_B100000963_G_scaffold62007_1_pt1 | contig 52933 bp, 44 predicted proteins | sample TARA_B100000963 | Tara Oceans TARA_B100000963 (sample SAMEA2622097) | marine metagenome | biome: marine biome (ENVO:00000447); feature: surface water layer (ENVO:00002042); material: "saline water (ENVO:00002010), including plankton (ENVO:xxxxxxxx)" | depth 5 m | reverse complement strand
GGTTTAAGGACAAGTCCCCCAGACAGGTTTTTTAAAGTTTGTTAGGGAAGAAGTTGCAAACCCAGCAGGTTCAGATGTAATATTTGTAACACACCATCCTGAAAGGTCTTGATTGAATGCATCAGCAGCCCAAAACATTCGTTCCATACTAGTCACTTTAGAAGTATCCCAACTGCCTATGTCTTGATTGAATGATGATGCTTCATAAAACATACCAACCATATCAGTCACACTTGAAGTATTCCAGTTACCAATACCTTGATTGAATGATGATGCTTCATAAAACATACTTGACATATCAGTCACACTTGAAGTATCCCAATTACCAATATCTTGATTAAACGCTGTTGCATTTTCAAATATACTATTCATTGAAGTGACACTTGAAGTATCCCAAAAATTAATGTCAGAGTTAAACGATGAATTATCTTTAAATAGTTCGCTCATATTATTTACAAATGTTGTACATAGGTTAACATTAGCGTTTGCTATTTGAGCATCAATAGTTGAATCATCGACAACAGTATAGCTCACTCCATTAAGTTCATATTCATTCCCAACTAAAGCAAAATCATATGCTTTTATTGTAATTCCGTTAGAGTCTAAATAAATAGGAAATATGGGCTCTGTTGTTGTAGTTAGAGTTTCTTCATCTGGAGAACAAGACACGGTTGACGAAATAAACAGTAAAACAAGAAGAAGCTTTTTCATTTGTTTGGTTGTTTGTTTAAAAATAAAAAAATCTGTTGAATTTAAGATTGATTATCAGTGGATGTTATTGATAAAAAAAACAGGGAGTATCTCTAAATACCGCATGTTTTAATTTATTTAGGATTAATAAACTCAAATATAAAGAACTCTTCAATGTACATATTATAAAGTTTTTTAGTGTACCAAGAATGAAATTAACAAATATGGTTTTGCTTGTAAAAGTAGGGTTTATTGCTTTTTTGGTCTTTGATTTTCATAAACAATGATTCTACTAACTAGACCATCTTCAAGTTGTATATCTCCCATATGTAATACTACATTTTCTTCTCCATCTACATTAGATGTTAATGCAAAACCTGCAATTACCCATGTTTCTTTAGCTACAACCGAGTTATATGGTAACATCCAATATGGTTTCCAAGTCACATTATTAGCAAAAAATGATTCAAGGACTTTAGAATGTTCATCTTGACCATTAATAACTGTTCCATCCGGAAGCTCTATTTTAATATCAGCTTTTTCCATGGATAAAATTGATTTCATATCCCTTTCATTATGAGCATCAGCCCATTTTCTTATAAAATCTGTGGTTTCATCTGAACCAATCATATAAGATTCCTCTTCACCTCTAATAGAGTAACCTGCAGTTTTTGGTTCTTGTTTTTGCTCTACACAAGATGCAAATATGATTGCAACTAACAATAAATATTTTTTCATTATTAATGATTTATAATTAAGAATCTAATATATGTAAAATTGATTTGTGTTAAATTTAATCAATACAATAATTAATAAATAAAACTTACTACTTTATTTTTAAACTCATTTAAGAGTAAATGCTCCTTATTTGTATATTGTGGTCTATTAACCATAAATCCATTAAAATGAAAAAAATACTATCATTAATTTTATTTCTACTTTTTACTATTAGTTTTTCGCAAGAAAATCCAATTGTTTATTTAGACTACGTAACTGTCTTAAACACAGATATAGAAAAACACATAAATGCTGAAAAAAATATTTTTTCAAAAATGCACAAAGAACAAATTGATATGGGAAACAAAATAGGATGGGATATGTGGCAAATATCAAACAATAGATATGGAGAGCCAACTACTACCTTTTTATATGTACATATTAATACAGATTCTAATATGTCCTATACGCCCTCTAAAATTTTTACCGAATATGAACTTAGAGAACATCAAGAACAATACGCAAGTAGAATTGTAAAAACTGGGAATCTAACACTTAGTATTAAAGGGAGTTATGGAATAAAACCTGGAGATAAACCATTTAAGTATATGGTAGCAAATTATATGGCGGTAGATGTTTATAAGCAATATGAATATGAGCAAATGGAATTAAAATCAGCAGGCCCAAATTATGCCCAAAATGGAAGATCAGGATGGGGGTTCGGAAAAATTCTCTCTCGTTTTGGAACAAATCACGAAGTAAATTATTTAACTTTTGATTTTTATAACTCAATGAATGATATATTAAATTTAAGGAGTAATACATTTAAATTCACCAAATCTCAATTGGCAATATGGAAAAGTCAAGATAAGTTAAGAGAATTGAAAAATTCTCATATAATGACTTTAATAGCGTCTGAGAGATAAAATAAATTTCCTGCTATAAGATTTTACCCCTATAACCGAGGGGTTTTTTTGTTATATAAATTAATGAAATATAAAATCCATTTTGTTAAAACTCAATAATTTGAAAAACTAGTTTTTTTTATAATTAAGATATATAAGGCACATACCAACTATAATCATACATATTATCATTACCCAGTTAACCCAACCAATTTTTTTCATTTATTGAAGTTATTAAAATTATAGCCTAAGAATATTGTAAACACTCATGTTTTGTACTCAAATAGATAAATTTTTTAAATAAACTAAAGCATTAGCTCTTCAATACAGTATGTGTCGCCTATGTCATACTGATTGTAAATTTCTTCGCTAACCGCGCCTGTGCCTAATTGAAAATTGCTACTATTTAGACCATTTGATCTATCCCACTCGAAATAAAAATTACCATTTCCCTCATATTTATCAAAAATTACGATACATTCAGTTTGATCAGTACAACTTATGAGTAAACAAAATAAAATTAGAAAAGAAGTAAAATTAAAAATATAATTTTTCATTTATTTATTCATATCCCTTGCGAGACCAAGTTTTTTATATTCTTTCTTTTTCAATTTTGTAAGTGTTTAATTTTTTTAAATGTAGTACTTTTCTTTAGTTACAAATTTTGCTGGCTGATTTCCACCATAGCCTTCTTCTGCTTTTTTTGCCTTAACATATTCAACAATCGGCTTAAGTAAGTAAGTTGATTCCCCATCTTTGTATATTAGTCGGAACCATTTATTTTTATACGCTATCCATGTTTTATTTTGATTTAAGAGCAATTTTAATTTATTTGAATAAGGCAAGTATCCAGGTCCAAATTTAGGTTCCATCAAGTCACTGTAAGCATCGAACTTGACCAAAATCTTTTTCCCATTGATAATTGTGTTAACATAATCCTTATGATAATATCTAGAGCCAATAACATTTTTCAAAACATGTTTTCTACTTGTTTTGTTCTCATCAAAATATTGACTATAGCTGCCAGTTCCATCAGAAAGATTATCTTGTTGCGGAAAAATTAAAACAGGAAGGAATAATAACAGAAAATATTTTATCGGTTTATAGTTACCTAAATTTATTAATAAAAATATAATGAGAAAAAAAACAAACTCGATTTATTTCCTTTTTTTTATTTCCTTTATAGGCAGTGCACAATTCGGTACAATTGGATACGACTTCAAGGATCCTTACATAAAATATAAAGATTTAAAATTTGCTGTACGCCTATCAACAGAAAACAATATCTATTGCCCGAATCCAGAAAATATTTCTATAAACAAAGTTTCAGAAAATGAAATTATTCTCACTAGTAAATCACTCTCAGCTGCAGGTGGACAACTTATTTCTGATGGAGTGATTGAATTAAAGATTTCAGGTTCAGAAAATGGAAGAATTTCAATTACAGCTCAAGCTAGTCACCCCTCTGAATTAAATAAAAGTATCCTAATTCTTATAAAAGGGATTGACGTTAAATTTATGATCTCAGAAGAGTTACAGGCAAAGGGTGTTAAAGAATTTAAAGATAAAAAAGAGATTCGAGTAAGTTATCCTTCAAGGTCAGCTACAATGCCACTGGTATTTTTAAATAATGAAAGTGAGGAATGGTATGCATTATCAAAAGACAATAAATTAAGAAAAAAAGGTTTCGCTTGTTTTTATGACTATTTAGATGATGAACCTGTTGTTGTTTTGAGTCATGATAATGATATGCGCAATATTTCCAAAAAAATTACTGCACCAAAGTGGGTATTAGGAAAAAATAAATCAAGATTAGAAATCGTAAAAGAAAGATGTTATGATATTGAAGAAAATTTTAACCTTTCTCCATTTTTTAACAAACCGAAAAAACAAATAAATTGGATAAAGAATTTAAAATTAGTCACCTTTTTCCACGGGGTACACTGGACTGGTCATATCTTTAATACATATGATCAAATAGGTCAGCAATTACAATGGATTACAAGTACAATTGATGGCAAACAGGTTTTAGCATTTTTACCAGCTTGGGATGGTAGATATTATGTCAATTATCCTGAACATCTGCCCGATGAAAGAATGGGTGGAAAAGTTGGTTTAAAAAATCTTATAAAAAAGGCACACGCTCTGAATGTAAAAGTTGTTCTTATGTTTGGTGGTCCAAATCTTTCAAATTTTAAGTTTTTAGAAGATAAAAACATGTCTGATGCCGGGTTAAAAACTCCTTACGGTCATAGTAGACTTCAAAATTGGCTGGACTGGGATACAGATTTAAATATTGAGACGATGGGATTAATAATGAATTTTGGCCATCCGAAGTATAGAGACTATATGATTTCAAAAACAGCAGAACTTTTTGATACTTATGATGTAGATGGTGTATTTCTGGACGGTACTTTAAGATGGGAAAATAGTCCTGATTATTCTCCCTATGAAGGACTGATGCAATATACTAAGGAAATCAGAAAACGCTATCCAGATAAGCTAATAATGGGTGAAGATGGATATGACTTGGTTTACGGTCTTTTTGATCTTTTTCATACCTCTGGTGGACCATTGGGACTTGAAAAATACTTGCTTAGATATACTCGTCAATTTTATTATTTAGCTTATCCATCGGAAAGTGGTAGTGCAGGTGTCCATGAGATCGGTTGGTCAAATAATTCAGCTACTATAAAAAATGCAGACCCCAATTATACAATACCCTCAATTTCATTGTTTTATGGAGATGAAAAAAAATATAAAAATCAAATTCAAAATAAACTTAAGTTATATAAAAAGTGGAGTTTAAAGTCAGTTCCTATAATGCAAAATTGATAAAATCCATTTTTAGAAAATATTAATCTAAGTTTGATTTATTTACTCACCATAAACTGTTATCATTATTTCACGATTTCTATAATTATACCGGTGTTCGCACAAATAAACTCCTTGCCAAATACCCCATTGAGGTTTTCCATTATTTATAGGAAAGCTTACACTGCTTCCTAACAAACTTGACTTTATATGGGATGTCATATCGTCTAAGCCCTCTTCAATATGCGTGTACAAGTTAATATTCTCAGGAACAATTCTATTAAAAAATGTTTCAAAATCTGATCTTACAGAAGGGTCAGCATTTTCATTAATAGTTAAACTTGCTGAAGTATGCTGAATAAAAACATGTGCTACACCGGTAATTTTTGGTAGTTCTTTAGTAACATAATCAGTTATCAGATGAAAACCTTTTGAAAAGCCAGGAAGAACTATTTTTTTTTGAAATACCATAATTTAGATTACATGTTATCAAAATAGTTATTTTTTGTATATTTCCACAAATACTTATATTATTGATAGTAAGCAAATTACAACTTAACACTTACCAAACCAATTATGAGAAAACTATTTATATTCTATTTTCAAATTTTAATTTCTACTCAACTAAATTTTGCTTTTGGACAAAAAGAAAATTTTGACTCCGGAATTGATCTATACGATACAAGTGAAGAATTAGTCCCTTTAAGAAAAACTTCTGAAACAATTGGTAAGTGTTGCCAACTCGGAAAAGCAATGTCTAAATTGTCAGGTGGTATGAGTGATGTGTATTTAACGCAAAGTGAATTGAATGAAGATGGTTCGTATACAATTTTTTTTGTAAGTATGTTTACAATTGGATTTGATACTGAGTTAACTCAATTTGGGCTCGAAAATCCAACAGCCAAAATTTCAAGCTTTCATCTTAAAGACGAAAATAAATTTAATAGATTACAAGAATTGATGATATATGGATATAAGGAGTTTAATGCACACCCGATAATTAAAAAGATTAAATACGCCGATGTGTCTGAAGTTTTAGAGGGAGGAAATAACGATGGGGATAAACTACTTTTAAGATTTCATAACAAAAAAATTATTAAGTATGTATCATTTCAATTATTTGATAAAGAAACTGGATTTAAAACATCAGGAAAAGCAATTTTTTCAAAATTTATTCCTCAACTTTTCGGTTCAGACGAAATTATTGACACAAACTGGTAAAATAATATACTTGTAAATACAAGGTATTTTTTTTTAGCCTAAAAATTTATTCCACAACAAAGAGAACAATAGAATATACCCTTTTATAGAATAATCTAAGAGCTGATAAACGCCTTTATATCGATTTGAAAATGTTTCCATATAAATCTTAACGCTATTATTTATATTTTATTACGATCCAAGACATAATCAACCAAATAAAAACTAATTTCTATACTTTTAAAATTAAGATTTTATATATTTCAAAAAATTTTATCATGAAAAAAACACTCTTAACAACATTCGCTTTTTTTTTATTTGGAATTGTATTATCACAGGATAAAACAATAATTTCAGACCTGGAAAATTTAACCTTAGACGTTGGACAGGTTTTCACACCAACATCTAAAGTTGTTGACTCGAGAGGTGGCAATGTAGACTGCTTGAGAATAATTTATTACAATAAAAAGGGTGTTTTTAGTTCAGCTAAATCGATAACTTTTGACAGAACTAATGGGACATTAAAAGCAAATGACCCTGGGAATCATGATGTAGTCGCAGTATGTATTGATTCTAATGGAAAGAGACTAACAAGAACATTCAATATTAGTATCAATTACCCCAAAATAAAAAAAGTTAAATTATCTGTTGCAGAAAATAAATTTTATGTAGGTAATTATATACCCTTAGTTTATGAAATAACTGACGAGCTCAATAAAAAAAGGATTATTGATTATTGGAATTACGATAAAGCTTACAAATACTTTTCCAAAGTTGACGTTTCACTGAGATCTAACAATGGAAAAGTAAAAATTGACTCTTCTAATAATATTTTAGCGGTTCAAGAAGGTAATTCTACCATAACGGCAACATTTGACGGAGTTACAGATAAAATTGAATTAAAAATTCAAAAAAATCCCGTAGAAAAACTCGAACTAATTTCAGGTGAGTCTAATGTAAAAACTGGAGATGTTATTCAATTTAAAACCAATGCCTTCGATAAAAAAGGAAATATTGTTAATGGAATTCCCATTGAATATTCTTTTACTGGGAAGTCATTTGATAAAAGTAATTCAGCATCAGGATTGATTTTGGAAGATGGTAGATTTGTAGGGGATGTCCCTGGTAAATACATAGTATCCGCAAGTATTGGAAACATTACTTCATCCAAAATAATAAATGTTTTCCCAAGAAATGTAGAGCGAGAGGTTAATAATGTTGGAAAAGGTATTGTAAATGATAAACACACTTCAGATTTTTGGGTTTTTGAAGGTTCTGATGGAGGTGACTATGCGGTTACAGGTACATGGGGTGCAGATGGGACAGCCTATTTTTGGGATGTAAGTAACCCCACGAATCTAAAAAAAATAGATAGTGTTCAGGTTGACGCAAGAACGGTAAATGATGTAAAAGTTTCTAAAGACGGGAAAATATGTGTTATTAGTAGAGAGGGAGCCTCAAACAGAAAAAACGGTATGATTATAATCGATGTTACAAATCCACGAAATGTAAAAATAATTGCAGAGTACACAAAGAATTTAACTGGTGGTGTTCATAATGTATTTATAGACAATAATCACGTTTATGCACTAAGTAACGGTGAAAAGTACTATGTAATTAATATAGAGGATCCTTCAAATCCAAAACAAGTTGGAATGTTTGAAGTTGGTAAGGAAGGTCAGTCAATTCATGATGTTTGGATTGAAAATGGTATAGCATATTCATCTAACTGGAGAGACGGTGTTTACTTAGTAGATGTAGGAAATGGAATCGCAGGAGGTTCTCCTTCTAACCCTGTCTCGTTTGGAAACTACTCTTACGATAGTGGAGCACATCATGCAACATTCCCATACAAAAGTAAATCAACAGGTAAGTTTTATACTGTACTGGGAGATGAAATTTTTCCAAAGGGTGTTAACCCAAATGGAACAAATGAAACTGCTGGATTTCTTCACTTTGTGGACTTCACGGATTTAAAAAATCCAATTGAGGTTGCAAAATATGAACTGCCAACTCACGGATCGCACAATTTTTGGATTGAAGATGATATCCTTTACGTTGCGATGTATACTGGAGGTTTAAGGATTGTAGATCTGAGTGGCGATCTTTTAGGCGACTTATATAAACAAGGAAGAGAAATTGGCTACATTTTAACGGGAAATCCAGATGGATACATTCCAAACGACACTATGGTTTGGGGAGCACAGCTTTACAAGGGGCACGTTTTTTATTCAGATTTTAATACTGGACTTGGAGCAGCCAGAGTTTCAAATAATAAGCCAGATAACAGTAAAGCAAATACATATATTGAGTAATCATGTATGAAAAAATTTGAGTTTTTTTTGTCAGTGCTCCAATATTGTTTACCAATTAAGATTAAAATATTATCTGCTGTTTTTTTCTTATTTACAATAAACAGTCTTCTTGCACAAAACTATTATTTATATGTAGCATCTGAATCAGATGATACTGTATCGCTATTGAAATTTGATGGGAATAAGATTAATGAGGAAAAAAGAATCGATGTAGGATTTTATCCAACCGAAATAGAGGGGCCACATGGTATTACAGTTGATCCAAATGGTAAATTCTGGTATTTAACTTTGGCCCATGGAAATCCTTATGGTAAAATAATTAAGTACTCAACTAAAGATAACATCGCCATAGATCAAACTACTCTTGGTCTTTTTCCAGCTTCTATGCAGATATCTAAAATAACAGGTTTTATTTACTGTGTAAACTTTAATCTTCATGGGGATATGAAACCCTCGTCTGTTTCAGTGATTGACGCGGAGACAATGACAGAGATAACAAAAATTAAAACAGGTAGTATGCCTCACGGCTCAAGAATTTCAAAAGATGGTCTTAAACAGTACTCTGTAGCCATGATGTCAGGAGAACTATTTGAGATAGACGCACTAAGCCTAAACGTTTCAAGGAAACTCGATCTAGAAAACCATTCGTTAATGGATCACAGTAAAATGGATATGAGTGATAATAAAATGAAACATTCATCAGTAAAGCCAACTTGGGTCATACCACATCCAAGTAAATCTTTAGCTTACGTCGCTGGAAATGGTTCTAATGAGATTATTGAAATAAACTTAAATAAATGGGAAATAACCAAAAGAATTAAGATTGAAAAAAATCCATACAACGTAGAGATTTCACCAAATGGTAACTTTATGGTAGCAACTCTAAAGGGAAACGGCAAAACTGCTATTTGGGATCTTAGCACAGGTAATTTAATTAAATTGATAAAAAATTCAACCTCAGTACCCCACGGTGTTGCCATTTCAAGTGACAGTAAATACGCCTTTGTTTCAGTTGAAGGAAAAGGTGGTGAGCCTGGAATTGTTGATGTTATTGATCTTAATAAACTTTTACTGATTGATAAGGTTGAGGTCGGAAAGCAAGCCGGTGGTATAGCATTTTGGAAAAAAGAGATTTAGATTTCCATCGATTTATGAATCCTATTAAAATAAAACTAGCTTCATCGGAGTCTGAGTTAATCGAGATAAAAAATCTTCAGAGAATAAATTTAAAGGGAAATCTTTCTGCTGACGAAAAAAAAACTGAGGGTTTTCTTACAGCTGAATATTCATTATCTTTTTTAAAAAAAATTAACCAAGATTCTCCTGCTATAATAGCAAAAAAAAATAAGGTAGTAGGATATGCACTTGCTGTTTCAAAAAAAATAGGAAAGCAAAATAAATTATTAAATCATCTGATAAACGAATTTGATAATCAGAAATACAAAGATATTAAGCTGGTTAACGAAAATTATATTGTGGTTGGTCAGCTATGTTTAGATAAGAGTATCCGCGGAATGGGCTATGTTGAAAAAATCTATTCGCAATTTAAAAAAACCTACAAAAATTATAAGTATTGTTTGACTGCTGTTGATTTAGAAAATAAACGATCAAGTGCCATACACCAAAGGTGCGGATTTTTGCGTATTGGGCAACTGATGCTTAATGAAAATCCAGGGGAGATTATTTTATGGGATTTAAAAAACTAATTTTTGTTTTAAGGTAAAGCATTAATAAAACCCGTAACACCACTAAAATAATTTTCTTGATCGTCATACATGCTCCAGTGGCTTCCATTTGGACAGTGTAGATAGGAACCATTTTGAACTTCTTTACTCATCCACTCCATTTGTTTCGGATCCATCGTATCGAATTCACCTCCAATAGTAAGGATAGGTATTTTTAATTTCTTTAAATCATTTTTTCTATCCCACTCCTTAAGAACGACGTCACCAACCACACCAAATTCACTTGGACCCTGCATCCGTAGGTAGATGTCAAAGTTTGATTTATTTAAACTTCTTGTAACTGGGTCCGGCCACTCATCTAATGGCATTCTTAAAGAATGCTTTGTGTAATAATGTTTTTCAATTAATGATAAATATTCAGGATTAGTATAATCTTCTACCGACTCATATTTTCTGATCTTTTTTAAAACCTCAGGATCTAGTTGAGGTGCAAGCACGTTGTTTGCATAATCAATATAATCAGGAATTGATGGAACCATGTTTGATATAATTAGAGCTTTTAGGTTAGTCTGATATTTAAGAGCATATTCAATACCCAAAATACCTCCCCAAGAGTGACCAAGAATTATGAAGTTTTCTCTATTCAATTTAAGTGCTTGTCTTACTTGTTCAACCTCATCAACGAATCTATCTATGGTCCAAAGCGATTCATCTTCTGGTTTATCACTAAACTCTGAACCTAATTGATCATAATAATAAAATTCAATAGATTCTTTTGGAAAGAATGACTCAAAAGCTTGGAAATATTGATGATCGAAACCAGGTCCACCATGAAGAAGAAGAACTTTTTTTGTGGGGTTGTTTCCAATTCTTTTTGTCCATACATTAAATTTACCAATCGGCGTGTTAATAGGAATAATTTTTACACCCCCAGAAAGTTTATCACTCCTTTCAGAATAATCAAGGTAGTTGTTTGATTTATTTTGACTTTGACAGCTCAATAAACATATTGAAATCAATAAAAGTAATTTTCTCATTTTTTTGAAATTATTTAAAAAAAAAAGCCAAGAAAACTTGGCTTTTATTTTTTTTATTCGTTTTCTGTTAGAGGTATCGGGAATATATTAAAAATTTGGTCGCCAGGCCTATCAATTGGAAGAGATAGAGACTTGCCAAATCTTCTCAAATCATACATTCTGTGGTTTTCACACCAAAAAGAATATCTTCTTTGATTCAATAATTCATCGATTAGTGCTGATTCTGTTGAAGCACCACTATATGCAGGTAAACCGGCGGAAGTCCTAATTACATCAATAGCTTTAATAGCTTCTGTAGGATTAGAAGGGATATTCGCTTCAGCATATAAAAGAACAAGTTCTTCATTTCTAATGATATCAATAGGAGATATGTTTGTAGCATATAGTTTGGTTTGGTGTGTTCCATTTAATCCATCTTGAGTAGTAGGGTCAGATCTAATTATAGTCTTATTTTCTACTCTTTTATCACCAGGCTCAGCGTCAGCAATAAAACTGTTGTGAACAATGATTTGATCACCATTATTATCAACAATTTTGTAGAGACCGTTAACAAAATCACCAGCAGATAGACTGAAAACATGTTTAGGCCCTAGGGTTAAGTCTCCATTTAAGTTAAAAAATGAAGAGCTAAGTGCTCCCAATGCTTCAGTTTTATTTCCGGAATAAATAAGAGCAACTGCCTTTACAGCTCTATTGAATTTTGAAAAAGTAGAAGGCGTATCAAAACCATCAAAACCTGCCAGAGGAAAAGAAAAGCTATCTCCAGCTGCAGTCAAATCAGACAACGCACTGTCGAGTATGCTTGATACTTGCGTTAAAACGTCAGCTTCAGCTAGTACAGGTCCCAAATTAGTTGGGTCACTAACCTCTACTCTTGCAGAGCCGTAAGATTTTACTAACATAATGAGCTGGTGTGCGATTACAGTTCGTGCAAAACCTCTATAGCCAGCAGCTTCCTGCGCACTAACACTAGTCGTATTATCTAGTGCTTCTAATAAAATATTTGCGTTTTTTATCGTTCTGTATTTTGATGCCCAAACACTAGTTGAATAAAAAGAGTTGTTATCTAAAGAAGCACCATTTGCCCCTAAAAGGTCGCCTGTGTTTCTCGGATCAGCATCAAACTTATATAGCTCGCGAGCCATAGTTCCTGTATGAGTAGTTTGACCTGCTACTCCACCGCGCATTCCAGATTCAATACCCACAACGAGGTTGTTGAGCTGGTTAAGAGATGCACCAGTTAATGACCCTTCTAAACTAGGTCTGTTTGGATCGAATTCTTCATCGAATGTGCATGATAAAGAAAATAACGTTGTCACCACTAAGCTAAGGATGACTAATTTTTCTATTGAGAATTTAAAATTTTTCATATTTAAATATTAAAAGTTTACGTTTAGGCTGAATAAAAACTGACGTGAGTTTGGATAGGGAGTTACCTCTATTCCACTTGATAGTCCAGCTCCACCATTAACAGATGTTTCAGGATCATAACTTGAATAGTCAGTGATTGTAAGTAAATTTCTACCTGTTAAACCTAGCCTAACATTTGAAATATCTCCGGAGAGCCAAGAAAATGTGTTTTCTGGTAGAGTATAGTATATTGCAGCTTCTCTTAATCTCATGTAAGCAGCAGGCTCAATAAAGCGCTCAGGCACAAAACCTAGAGATGCCCTAGCCTGTCCCTCAGGAGTGTCTAGGTCAGCTGTTATACCTCCTAAATCAGTAAGTAATTTAGATAAGTTGATATTTTCGCCTCCTTCTTTCCAATGAATTAAAAATCCAATTTCTAAATTTCTTGAAATTGTAAAATTGTTATTAAACGAAATTTGAAAATCAGGCTCAACGTCTCCAATCTGAGTTGGAACTCCTCCAATATTACCTGCCAATTGAGTCACAGGTTGCCCTTCTTGGATATAAAAAGTACCAAGTCCTAAGCCGAAACCTGCTCCAGGCTGTGGAAATGCAGGAACATCTAGTCTTGTTATTTCTGATCTATTAAACCAAAACTGAATTCCGCTATTCCAGCTGAATCTCTCATTATCAAAGGCGTTAATATTAATACCAACCTCTAGACCTTTATTTTCTAGGTCAGCTAAGTTAGTTGTCTCTCTGGAAAAACCACTAGAAGTAGGTAAAGATCTACTTAGAATAAGATCTTCGACATTTCTATTGTAATATGTGAGTTCAAGTCCAATTTTTTCTACAAATCGTAAATCAACTCCGACTTCTAATTCTTGAGATGTTTCGGGTTCTATGTTAGCGTCTCCTCTAAGTGAAGCAATTGTTGATCCTCCAACACCGCCTATAGCGACCGAATTTAAACTTGTAAAAATTGAACCGAATGAAGCTGAGGAACCAGTTTCACCATACGCAGCTCTTAGTTTTAACTGGTCAATAGTACTATTACTCCAGTTCCCAAAATTTTGTATATTCACGGCTAATGAGGCTTTTGGAAATCCATAAAATTTGTTTGGATCACCATTTAAAGAAGACTTATCAGCTCTGTAACCAACAGTAGCGATAAACTGATCCTTGTAGTTTCCTTCAATCTGCCCAAAATATCCAAATTCTTCAATCTCAGATTGAGTTTGGCTTATAGCTTGAGCTGAACCTTGACCAAGAGTTGTTTGCCCAGGTATCAATTGTGTTGCTTGATTAAAAACAACGTCTGCGTCCCTTTTTAAGTAGGAGATACCTCCTTGTGTTGTTAAAGCTAATGCACCATCAAGTGCATCTCTGTTCCAAACACCTAATCCTAAAAGGTTATAGTTTTTGAAATTATTCTTCCCAACTCCAATAAATCCGTTATCACCACCATTTTGGGCTTGATGATTTTCTGGTACATAAACATAAGTTTCGTTAGCTAAAAAATCTAGACCTCCACTCCAAATCATTCTAAGCCTATCTTTCTCACCATCTATAATTTTTGTAGTTAGTTTTAAACTTTGAATTAGTCTATTATTGTCATCATCATTCCTTGCTTTGTCTCTTACAAAAAGTGGATTACCAGCATAATTTGGATTATTTGGATAATTTCCAGAAGTATCAGGGTATAGGTTAATCCATGGTCTTGTAAATGCAAGTGTATAACCATAACTTAAACCACCTTCATTTTCATTTCCAGTAAAACTTCTTCTTGATTGCCCTTGAATAAAGTTTGAAGAAGATGACAATTCAAATGTATTTGATATTTTATGATCAATATTTGCTCTAACAGAAAATCTGTCAAAACCAGTGTATTTGATAATACCTTCTTCATCTCTGTAAGATGCTCCAACATAAAATTGAGTCTTATCATTTCCTCCAGAAACGCTTAGTTTGGTATCAGATATTATTCCTTTATTTCCATAAACTTCATCCTCATAATCTATTAAACCAAATGTATTAATCGCATTGTTATATTTTACCACTTCACTTGCACCAAAGGCAGCTTCTACAGATGCTGCAGTCCAGTCTCTCATACCGAGTCTATTAGACATTTCAGCAAAACCGATATTTTGCGTCAAACTTACTTTTGTTTTTCCTGCTCTACCTTTTTTTGTTGTAATAATTATTACCCCAGCATTTGCTCTTGTACCATATATTGCTGCAGCTGAAGCCCCTTTAAGTACTTCTATATTTTCTATATCATTAGGATCTAAGTCAGCAATCCTGTTTGGAGCATTTTCTTCACTTCCCCTATTAGCTCCAGATGCAAACCTTAATCCAGAGGGTATTTCATTATTATTCAAATAAACACCGTCTAATATGAAAAGAGGTTGGTTATTACCATTTATAGATGAAATACCTCTTAATCGTAATGCAAATCCACCTCCTGGTGCACCTGACGAAGAGGTGATATTTACACCAGGAATCTTTCCATACAAAGCACCATCAACGGTACCTTGGTTAGTTTTACCAACAAGTTCTTCACTTGAAACAGTTGCTACTGCGTTGGCTAAGTTTCTTCTCTTAACACTTGTACCTAGACCTGTAATTACAACCTCATCTAAGATTGTGTCTTCTGTATTCATAACAATCGTCATGAAATCAGCACTAGCTGGCACTGATATTGTTTCAAATCCAATAAACGAGAATGTCAAGTCATCACCCTCTGATGCATCGATGGTAAAATTACCATCAAAATCTGATGTAGTTCCGATAGAAGTTCCATCGACTACAACCGTTACCCCAGGGATTGGATTTGAGTCCTCATCTTGAATATTACCACTTATTTGTTGCGAATAGGAATATGTTCCTGAAACAAGGATAAGTCCAATTGCAAAAAATAAAAGTTTTTTAATTGTTCTATTCATTGTAATTTTTTTTAAATGTCGCGCAATATAGTAAGAAAATGCCACAAATCTCCCTCATTTTTGATTAGTTTTAATGAGTGTAAACAATATTTGTTAATTTTTGATGATAAAAACTTAAACAAGCTCTTCCCTATAAATGTCAAGAATGTTAATAATTATAATCACAATACTTTCCTTTAATACTTTATACTCACAAATACTTACAAATGATTATAATTTTTTGTTTCCACAAAGCAATCTCGAAATAAAATATCATGATGAATGGGGAGCTAAAAACTATAAACACACAATAAATAACTTTAAAAAAAATCCATTAAAGTTCAATCAAATTGTTTTTTTGGGAAATAGCATAACAGCTGAAGGAGGCAATTGGGGAGAAAAATTAAATTCCCCAAACGTCAGAAACAGAGGAATCGCGGGAGATGTCACCGATGGTATTTTAGCAAGGATTGATGAAATTATTTATTTTAAATCTAAGGCCATTTTTTTACTAATTGGAATAAATGATTTGTGGAATTTTTCACCTGGCATCCCATCTACCAAATACATTAGCAAAAATATTTTAAAAATTGTTAAAGAAATAAAAAACGGATCAACTGAAACACAAGTTTACGTTCAAACAATTCTGCCAACGTCAAAAAGTATTTTTGTTGAAAGCATTAACAAGATAAATAATACTATTAAATCAAAATCCTCAAAATTTAATTTTACTGTTATTGACTTGCATTCATATTTTGTAAATAATGATGGGTTGATTAAAAGGGAATTAACTACGGACGGAATACATCTGAACTCGAAAGGTTATCAAGTTTGGGTTGAAATTGTTAGACCAATTATATCAAGCCTGAAATAACTTTTTATTTGATTAACATTCAAGTTTAGATTAATTAACGGTTTAAATTTAAAGATTAAAATTCAACCAAAAATTAAAAAAAGTGGGGCTCGAGCAATATCATGTGATCAAGAATAATTGAATTTCAATATCACTTTGCCCCACATGGTGCATGTTAAAAAAAATCTCCAAAAACTTTTAATTAAAAACAATACCTAAGGATATTTAAAGGCTATATAACAATTAGCAAAACTTATGAATTAAAAAAAAATCAATTAGTAATAAATTCCTTAAATAATTTTCATCTTAACCCCTCAAGTTGAATTTATTATTATTTAAATAAAATATTTTTTTAAATTGTATTGAAATGAATAAAAGAAACTTCTTAAAAAATATTGGAGCGATTGGATTATTGCCATTTAGCAATCAGTTGTATTTGGATAACAAAGAAACTTTATTTTCTGATAAAAATAGTTACAATGAATCGGATTTCTGGAAATTAGTAAGAAGTCAGTATAATTTACATCCTGACTTTATTAATCTAGAAAGTGGGTATTATAATATTATTCCCAAACCAACTCTCACAAAACAAATCGAACATATTAATAGAATAAACCTTGAGGGATCCTTCTACATGAGAAATAATCGCTTTGAAGATAAATCAATGGTAACTAATGAGCTTTCAAAAGTTGTTAACTGTCCCGCTGAGAATCTTGTTATTACTAGAAATGCAACTGAGTCTTTGGATCTAGTAATTAGTGGGTTCCCCTGGAAAGAAAAAGATGAAGTAATTTTTGCACTGCAAGATTATGGTTCAATGCAAGATATGTTTGAACAAATTGGAAAAAGATACAATGTTATTTTGAAAAAAGTTTCAATACCAAATCATCCTTTAAACGATGAGGAAATAGTATCTATCTATAAAAATCAAATAACAGCAAAAACTAAACTTATTATGGTCAGTCATATGATAAATATAACTGGCCAAATTTTACCCGTTAAAAAAATATGCCATATGGCAAAAAATTATGGAGTTCAAGTTTTAGTAGATGGTGCGCATTGTGTCGGACATTTTGATTTCAAAATTGACGAATTAGGTTGTGATTATTATGGTTCTAGTCTTCATAAATGGTTAGCAACTCCACTTGGAGCTGGTCTTTTGTATGTAGATACAAAACATATACCAAATATTTGGCCATTGATAGCTGATCATGAAAAAAATCCAAAAAAAATTCAACGCTTGAGTCATACGGGAACTCATCCTTGTAGTACTGATTTAAGTATAATAGATTCTATCGAATATTTGAATTGGATTGGTATAAAAAGAAAAGAGAAAAGATTACATTATTTAAAATCTTATTGGGTAGATGCCTTAAAAGATAACCCTAGAATAATAATAAATACCCCATACGATAGCAAAAGAAGCTGTGGTATAGGAAATGTTGGAATTAGAAACATAAAGCCAGATATACTAGCAAAACGTCTTTATGAAGAATTCAAGATATTTACTGTGGCTATAGATTATGCTAATGTTAAAGGATGTAGGATTACACCTAACATATTCAACAATACTCAAGAATTAGATAGTTTTATTTCAGCGATGCAAACTTTGGCAGACACCTGATTATTTGAAAGTCTTTTGCAACAACATAACAATTTTAATTCTAAGCTTAATTATATCGTTTTCAGCTTGTAGTAAACCTATTGATGAAAATGATGAATCTAATTGCATTGATAAAAGTTTAATTGATTCATCAGCTGTATGCTATGAGATTTATGACCCTGTTTGCGGTTGTAATGAAGTAACTTATTCAAATGACTGTATTGCAGAAAACAATGGTGTACTTATTTTTGAAAAGGGATCTTGCAATTAAGGTGAGTTTTAATAGTTTTAATATAAAATTCTAGAATTATATTTTCAAAATGAAGGCATTAACTAACGAAGAAATAAATATCAAAATAGCAGAAATAGATAGCTGGAAAGTTGTCGGTGGATCGCTTCAAAAGGAATTTGAGTTTGTAAACTTTTTAAAGGCTATTGAATTTATCAACCAAATAGCTGAGGTTGCTGAAGAACAGGAACATCATCCAGTTATAACAAATAGCTACAACTATCTTAAAATTGAATTGAAAACCCATGATGTAAATGGGATATCAGATAAAGATTTCAAGCTTGCAAAAACGATTGATAATCTAAACTAGAGTTCATTAACAATTAGATTTCGCCAGCGAACTTTTATACCACCTCCATCATGGATTTGAAGTGCAATTGAACCCTTTCCTTTGCCAATCATTTCATCTTCCAATGAAATCATCGAGATGCCATTAAGCCAACTTTGAATAAGATTACCTACTACCCTGATCCGCATTTTGTTCCATTTGCCCATTTTCAATACTTTATCTTTTTCTTTGTCGGGCTTAATCAACCATTCACGTCCATACGATTCATAAACTCCTCCTGTATCATTTCCTGGTGGTGCAACTTCAACTTGCCATCCACTTACTTTTGTTCCTTCAAATGTTGATCTTATAAAAACTCCACTATTCCCATTTGCCTCTTGTTTAAACTCAACTGTTAAATCAAAGTCATCGTAAAATTTTTCTGTAGATAAATATCCATATCCTTTATCTGGTCCACTTTCACATATTAATAAACCATCCTCAACATACCATAGTTCAGTTCCGTGAATATTCCATCCATCAAGATTTCTACCATTAAATAAAGATTCTTGTGCTGTTAAAGATATAGTTGTTAGTATAAGGGTTATATTTAAAAGTAATTTTTTCATTGGTTTAAATATTTTGAGTATAATCCTAAAAATAACATATTAAAATAAATTTTTATGGGTAAAATATTTTTTTTGTTTGTCAACCTGTTTTCCTTATCCAATCTTCTGATTTCTCAAATCAATCCTGAGGATATAGATATTATACGTGACAAATTTGGAGTCCCACATATTTTTGCAAAAACAGACAGTGAGGTAGCCTATGGTTTGGCTTGGGCACACGCTGAAGATGATTTTAAAACTATCCAGATAGGATATTTGGCAGGTAATAATCTTTTATCAAAATATTTGGGAAATAAAGGCCTAGGAGCAGATTTTGTAACTCAATTTATTGGTTCTGAAGAATTATTTGATAAAAAATATATGTCTGACATAACACCAGAATACAAAATTATTGTAAAATCATATGCGGAGGCTTTAAACCGATATGCTGAACTAAATCCTGATGAAGTTTTAATTACTGAGCTGTTTCCAATTACTGAGAAAAAAATGCTTCGCTATGCTCAGCTTCAGCTTTTTGTTTCATCTAAAGGAGATATGTGGGTCTCAAAAATTATAAGTAATAATATTTCAACAAAAATAGATAAAACTGAAAATTATATAGGATCAAATATGTTTGCCTTTAACAGCCAAAAAACTACTGACGGGGATACCTATTTTGCTATAAATACTCATCAACCATTGGATGGCCCTGTTTCTTGGTATGAAGCTCACCTTTGTAGTGAAGAGGGAACAAATATTTTAGGAGCTTTATTTGCAGGTAGTCCTAATATTCTAATCGGTACAAACGAAAATTTAGCATGGACACATACTGTAAACGAACCGGATAAAACTGATGTTTTTGTCTTAGAAATGCATCCTAAGGACAAACTGAAGTATAGAGTCGATGAAAAATATTTATCACTGATTGAAAAGAAAGCTATTCTTAGATATAATCTTTTTGGTATACCTATTAGAATAAAAAAGAAATATTATAAAAGTATTTATGGACCAACATTAAAAAATAAAAGTGGATTTTATGCTGTAAGAACACCTGCTCTTTTTGAGATAAGGGCATTAAATCAATGGTGGCTTATGAATAAAGCCAAAAACTTTAGTGAATTTTATAAAATACTTAAAATGAAAGCCCTACCCGGGTATAATGTAGGATATGCAGATAAAAATGATACGATATTTTACATGTCTAATGGACTCATACCTAAAAGAGAAAAAGGTTACAATTGGGCACATGTTGTTCCAGGAAACACCCGAAAAACATTATGGACTCAAAATTATGACATTGAAGATCTGCCGCAAGTATTACAGCCGAAATCAGGCTATTTTTATAATGCTAATCATACACCTTTTCACTCTTCCGGGTCAGGTGACAATCCAGACCCTAAAAAGTTTGATGAAAACATGGGTTTTGAAAAATTCGACAATAACAGATCTACAAGAATAAAAAAACTTATTGATAACCACGAAAAAATAAACTACACTAATTTCAAAAAAATTAAATATGACAGAAAATATCCCATTCCTTATAATTTCAGTTGGATGAATATCAACCATTTGGAAAATTTAGATCCTAAAAAATATCCAGATATTTCAGACTTAATAATACGTTTGCAAAAATGGGATAGGAATGCAGATTCAAATTCTTTAGGAGCAGGAACATTTGCCGTATTTTATAATGAATTAAGGCCTTATTACAAAAAATTGAGTGGAGAAAAAATTTTCCCCCCTTCTTTTATCATAAATGCTTTGAGAAGCACAAAAAAGTATTTGCTGAAAAATTTTAAAACAACAGAGGTAATGTTAGGTGATTATCAAAAATTAGTAAGAGGAAATAAAATACTTCCTATATTCGGACTCCCTGATGTGATTACTGCCATGTCCTCAAAACCTTACAAAGATGGAAAAGTTAAAGTAGTAAGTGGGGAATCATACATTGAATTAATACGATTTTCAAAAAAAGGTCCTGAGATAGAATCAATAATTTCATACGGTAGCTCGGATCGTCCTGACTCAGAGCATTATAGTGATCAAATGGAACTTTATTCAAAGTTTAAAACAAAAAAAATGACCCTTGATAAGAAGCAAATTTATTCTAATGCCGAAAAAATTTATCATCCCAAATAAAAGATTAATAATTTATAGTGGCTACTGCATCATTATAAATTCTTTCGTAGGAATTAACAACCGATTCTAAATCAAATTTTTTTGCTTGTAATTGGGCTTGTTTTTTAAACAATTTGTGCTTTTGCGGATTGCTTAAAAGTGACATTGCATTATTAATCATAGAATCGATATCTCCTACATTAGAAATAAAACCAGTTTTACCATCTAAATTTACCTCAGGTATGCCTCCAGCATTTGATGAAATTATTGGAACTCCATGAGACATAGCTTCTAGTGCTGAAAGTCCAAAACTTTCCTTTTCAGAAGGTAAAAGAAAAAGATCTGAATAACATAAAATTTTATCTATTTCATTACTATTTCCAAGAAATAAAACTTTATCCTTCAATTTATTATCACTAACATACCGTAAAGCTTTCCTTTTTTCAGGCCCCTCACCTACCATCATAAGTTTTGAATTAATTTTTGAATTGATGCCTTTAAAAATATTTATAACATCTATAACCCTTTTTAATGGTCTGAAATTACTAATATGAGTTAAAATCTTCTCTTCTTTTTCAGCTAGGAGCGTTCGTTTACAGGGCTTTTCTTTTGAATTTATTGCCTCCAGATCAATAAAATTTGGAATTACATCAATTTTCTTTTTTATGTCGAATAAATTCAATGTATCATCCTTCAAGCTTTTTGAAACCGCAGTTACCCTATCTGAATGATTAATACTAAAAGTTACAGCAGGTCGATAAAAAGGGTGACTTCCAACTAAAGTTATATCAGTTCCATGAAGAGTTGTTACAATTGGAATCTCAATACCAATATCAAAAAGCATTTTTTTTGCCATATATGCTGCATAAGCGTGTGGAATTGCATAATGTACATGAAGTAAATCAATTTTATTGGATTTAATTACGTCAACAAGTCTACTCGACAAAGCAAGCTCGTAGGGCTGATATTTAAATAAGGGGTAGTCTGGCACATTAACTTCATGAAAATGGATTTTCGAGTCATTTAATGTTTCTAGTCGAACAGGAAGATTATAGGTAATAAAATGAATATTGTGCCCTCTTTTACCAAGTGCTAATCCGAGTTCAGTAGCTACTACTCCGCTTCCTCCAAAAGTAGGATAACAAACAATGGCTATATTCAAATTTTTATCTTTTAATTAATAATTGATTCATATACAATTTCTTGGATACGAGTTCGAACATTGTTTTCACTGAATAAGAAGTTGTCATTAGGATATGTTCTATTAGCTAAAATAACTATAATTATTTCTTTATCAGGATCTGCCCAAGCATACGTACCTGTATAACCAAAATGTCCGAAGCTATTCATTGATACATCTCCAAAAGTTGATAAGTGTTTGCCCTTAAGTTGTGGTTTATCAAAACCTACTCCTCTTCTATTATAAAGTTTTTTATAATATGATTTGTTAAAAGAATCAATGGTAGATTTTTTTATAAGGTTAATTCTATTGTAGTATCCACCCTGAAGATACATTTGCAACAACGCAGCTACTGAATATGCGTCACCAAAAAGGCCAGCATGCCCACCTATTCCGTTTTGCATTGCTGCTCCCATGTCGTGAACATAACCATGTAATTCATTAAATCTAAAATAATTATCAACTTCAGTTGGCACTATTTCTTTTTTTGAAAATCTACTTAAGGGTAAGTAATCTATACGACTAAGGCCTAGCGGATTAAAGACCCGCTCTTTTACAATTTGATTATATTTTTTCCCATAATAATTTTCAAAATATTTTTTTAAGATGTAATAAGGTAGATCAGAGTATTTAGATTCTGAATCATTTAATAATTTACTCTCTTTGATAAAATCCATAATTACTTTTTCATAATTAGATTTTAAGTAAAGATTTGGTGAAACAGGAATTGAAAAATTTTTTGAAGCTTTTTTTTTATAAAATGATTTTTTTGGAATTCCTTTAGAGTTTAATGTTTTTTTGTAAAAGGGTATCCATGGTGTGAGGTAGGCTTGGTGTGACAACATTTCTTTTAATGTTATTTTAGACTTGTTAGAACTTTCCCAGCTGGGAATTAAATCAGAAATAGTAGTATCTAAATTAATTTTCCCTTGATCAACATCCTGCATAACAAGTGGTAGTGTTGCCAAAATTTTAGTTAGAGAAGCTAAATCATAAATATCCTTTCTTAAAACAGGTTGCTTTTTTTTATAAGTATGATAGCCAATAGCTTGATCCAAGATTATCTTACCCTTCCTTGTAACCAAGGTCCTAATCCCTGGTGTCATCATTGAATCAATCGCTGATTCTGAAATCAGTCTTATTTTTCTCCTTAAAACTGGGTCAAAACCCAAATGCGCTGGTAAAGCATAGCCAATTCTATTTAATTTACTCAATTGAATTCCAGATCCTTCAGGATAAGTTTTAGAAATATAAACAGGGAGATTCCCGGTTATTGATTGAGCTCCAAAGATCGCGTCAGCACTAAGTTGTTGAGATAGATCTGAATTTTGGTAACTTACAAGTATTGCATCAATACCTTCCAAATGATCAATATCAAGAAGTGCATATGGTTTTACAAAAATATCAAGTATCAAAGTCTTTTTCTCACTTAGTTTAGAAATGATACTTATTTCTTTTTCGGAAAATTTGTAAGCCTTATAGGGTGTCCTATTCGATCTATGAAAGCTCACTATAATTGTATCTAAATCATTAGTCGAATTGAGAATCTCGGTAATATTTCTTTCGTTGATTGGTTTGATTTTACTATAAATTTTAAGCTGCTTTTCAAAAATCTTACTCGAGTCGTCTCCTAAAGTAATGTGCCCTACATTAGCATTAGAATTAAGAGGTAAAACTTGATTTTTATTTTTTAATAATGTTAAAGCCTCCCCATATGCTTTATAATTTAGAGCCATATCCTCAACTTTATTTAAATCTTTAATAAGTCCGTCTATTTTTACAGGTCTGTAATTATTTAAACCCACTTTGTATTTAGCCATTAGGAGTTTCTTTACTGAATGTGACAACCTTTCTTCCGAGATAAGCCCTTTTTTACATGCGCTCAATATTGACGAAATACCCTTTGGAATATCATTAGATATTACAAGTATGTCGTGTCCTGCAAGAAAGGCCATCAAATCAATATTTTTACCTTTTTCGAATTCTGAGACTCCTTTCATGTTTAAAGCATCGGTAACTACTAAACCCTTAAAATCTAAATCATTTTTTAAAATATTTTGGATAACATCTTCTGATAAGGATGTAGGCAGACCTTTTTCAGAAATACTTGGAACATTTAAGTGAGCGACCATTACTGAGGTCAGACCATTATTTATGAGCTTTCGATAAGGTTTGAATTCAACTTCTTTAAGTCTCTCTGATGAAAGGCTAACAATAGGAAGGGTTTTATGAGAATCTTTTGATGTATCACCATGACCAGGAAAGTGTTTTCCAGATGTCAAAACACCTGCCTCATGATGACCTTTCATAATTGCTAAAGCCTGCTTAATAACTCTATCTGAAGAGGATCCATATGATCTATTACCAATTATAGGGTTTTTTGGGTTAGTATTAATATCTAAAGTAGGGCCAAAACTGTAATGAATTCCAAGCCTTTTTTCTTGCATCCCCATTCTTTTACCAATTTTTCTTAGAAGAGTGGAATCTTTAACTGCTCCAAGCGTCATTGCCCATGGAAAAGGCATTACTGAATCCAATCGCATTGCTACTCCCCACTCTGCATCCATTGCTGTCATCAATGGTACTTTTGACTCTTTTTGAAAAGCATTTAACCATTTAGTCTGTTCAACAGGCCCTCCAAGAGAAAAAACTAAACCACCAACTTTATATTTTTTGATAAGATCAAGTGTGAAGCGAAAATGTGAGCTATCCCTTTCTGTAAAAACCATTGGCATAAATAATTGTCCTACCTTCTCTTCTAAACTTAGTTTACTGTAAATACTATCAACCCACCTCTCTTGGTCAAAAGTATTTTTTTTGTCTATTAAAGGGTTTGGAGTCTGCCCAGCTAAATTATTTGACAAATAGAAAAAAAAATAAAAGCACAGAGTCTTAATTGAAATTTGCATTACAAATTATTTTTAATAAACCTATTATGCCAACTATTTTTTAACTCAACTTCCCAAATATTTTTATAATCTTTAACTGTCTTGACCAAATTGTTAAAAACGATAGTCTTACTATGAATTTGTTTTTCTTCAAACATTTTTTTAAATGATTCTAGTGATTTAGAAACCAGTGAATTATTATTCTTAAAAATAATATTCATTTTATCTAAAAGAGTAACACCCAATTTATTTTCAATTTTTTTTATGTAACGAACTGATGCATCAATTGAGCATCCACTCGCTTTTAATTTTTTTTCATTTACTGCTAGAACTATAAAACGATAATAAGGCAGTTCAAATGATGCTTCCAGTTCTTGATTGTGAGCAGTCCACTGAGAAATAAAGTTTTCTAAATCCTTCGTGAGGAAAGAAATTTGATTGTCATTAAAGGTCTGATTTGATTGATAAATCCAAACTCTCGCATGATCAGGAAGTTTATTAAATGGAACAAACATTTGATTATAGGTCTTTGGCGTTCGCAATTAGCTCAGCAACATCATATATTTTTATTTTTCGATCAACTTCTTTATACTTAATTCCATCTGACATCATAGTATTGCAAAATGGGCAGGCTGCAGCAATAATTTCGGGTTTAACTTCTAATGCCTGTTCAGTTCTTTCGATGTTAATTTCTTTATTTCCTTTTTCTGCATCTTTAAACATTTGCGCACCACCAGCACCACAACACAAAGCTTTTGATTTGCATGATTTCATTTCAACTAAATCTCCGCTAAGTTTTTTTATAAGTTCCCTTGGCGCTTCATAGACTTTGTTGGCACGTCCCAAGTAACATGGATCATGATATGTTATTTTTTTTCCTTTATATTTTTCATCACTTAATGTTAATAAACCTTGATCAATCAAATCTTTTAAATATTGAGTGTGATGAAATACTTTATAGTTTCCTCCAAGCTCAGGATATTCATTCTTCAATGTATTAAAACAGTGTGGGCATGTCGTAACAATTTTTTTTACGCCGTACTTATCTAAATTGCCTATATTTTTTAGGGCCTGCATTTGAAACAGAAATTCATTACCTGCTCTTTTAGCAGGATCACCAGTACAGGTTTCTTCGATGCCTAGTATAGCAAAGTTGATCTTAATTTGATTTAAAATCTTAACAAAAGCTCTAGTAATTTTCTTGGCGCGGTCATCAAAACTCCCAGCACAACCTACCCAAAAAACAATATCTACTTTTTTACCTTCAGCATTTAAATCAGATAAAGTAGGTACATTTAATTTCATAACTAATTATCTGACTGATCGTCATCAAAAACTTCAATTGTAACTTCTTTTTCAATTAAGTCTGTAAACTTTCCATTATATCTTGTTGCTTTCACTAAATGATTATCAATCCAGTGATAATTCCCTCCCCTGGGTTTTCCCATTAAAAGACTATGATATTTAAATCCATTATCCTTTAACCATTTTTCAGTAACAGTTCTGTGAGCCTCGACTCTAGCTGTAAAATAACAAATCTTATGTCCTTCATCGTACCATCTATTTAATGTTTCTAATGCATCAGGATAATATTTTGCAGTTGCCATGCGTTCAGGTTCTTCATTTGGTATATCATCACCAATAGTCCCGTCAATATCTACTAGGTAATTTTTAACTCCTTCGGGAAGTACTGGACTTATCAATTTTCCATCTTCTGACTTTTCATAGAGATAGTTTTCATCTGTCTGTTCCATAGTATTATTTTAAATTTTTATTCGTCTACCCACTCAAGACGATCTTGATTACTGAATGGCCATGGTGCCCCGTTATTTTCAATATTATTCATCATTAAGTTTAATTCAGCAGGGGCTGCTGATTTTTCCAGAGTCAAGTATTTTCGCATATTCATGATTATTGATAATGGGTTAATTTCAATAGGACACTCCTCAACGCAAGCGTTGCAAGAAGTACATGCCCATAACTCTTCTGGGCTAATATAATCATTTAAAAGCTGTTTATTATCATTTATGAAATTTCCATTGTTTTTATCTAAATTTTTACCGACCTCTTCTAACCTGTCTCTAGTTTTCATCATTATAGCTCGAGGTGATAATTTTTTTCCTGTCAAATTTGCAGGACATACATTGCTACATCTTCCACATTCTGTGCAGCTGTATGCATTCATAAGTTGTATCCAATTCAAATCAAAGATATCTGTAGCACCAAATTTGTCAGGGGGGGGTATTTCGACATTTATTTCCTTAACAGGATTCAAAATTAATTGAACCTCATCTTTAATAGAAGAATCAACATCAAATTTTCCATTAGATTCAAGGTTAGCATAATATGTATTAGGAAATGCTAATAAAATGTGTAAATGCTTAGAATAATATAAATAGTTTAAGAATATTAAAATTCCAGTAATATGGAGCCACCAAAAAGCCCTTTCAAAAAAAATCAAATTATCTATGGATAAATCAATAAATAATGGTTTTAAAAATTGTGAAATAGGAAAAATACCTGTTTTAACGTATAAATCTACGTTAGCATCTTGTAATAACATATCCGTAGCATTCATAAATAAAAATAAAAACATCAATACGACTTCAAAATAAAGTATGTTGTTCGCATCAAGTGATGGCCATCCAATTGTTTCGGGGCTAAAGAATCTTTTCAATCTGACAATATTACGTCGTGTCCAGAAGAAAAAGACAGCAATAAGTACTAAAAAAGCAAGTATTTCGAAAATACTTATAAAATAATCATAAATCACTCCTAAAAGAGGGGCAAAAATTCTGTGCTTCCCAAGAATACCGTCAAGAATAATTTCAAGTAATTCAATATTAATTAAAATAAATCCAACATATACAATAAAATGAAGAATCGCAGCAACGGGACGAGAGCCCATTTTTGATTGCCCAAAAGCAACTCGTAGCATATTTTTAAGGCGTGCATTAGAGTTATTATTTCTATTAACATCTTTACCTAAACCTATATTCCTTTTAATTTTTTTAAGATTCCTACAGAAAACATATAAACTTACTATTAAGAGAGACAAAAAAAAGAGGTTTGGCAAATAAGCCATCAATATATATTTACAACAAAATTAAAAAAAAATGACAAAGCGTCATTTATTATCATCATCCGAAGACTTTTCTTTTCGACCAAAAATTGAAAAATGAACATAACGTTTGGGATGTTCTTTGAGATCTGATAATAATGCATCAAGTGCTTTTGAAGAATTTACTAAGTTATTATATAATTCCTCATTATTTAATAGTAAACCTGCTGATCCCTTTCCTGAATTAATTCGTTTTATAATTTCTTTTAAATCTGTTGAAGTTGATTCAAAATTCTCTACTGTGGAATTAATAGGCATTTGTTTTAGTGAATCTGTGAGTTTGGTTAAATTACTAGTCATTTGTCCGAGATTGTTAATTGTGCTTTTAAAACCTTTTTCATTTGTTTCAAGAATTCTGATCATACTTGATGATAATTTATTAATGTTAGCTATTGAAGTATCTAATCCCTCAAGGATTGCTTTTAGATTGGTTTGTGTCTCATAATTCATAACATTACTTACGCCCACAAACAATGAATCTGCTGAGGTTAACAAACCTTCTATTTTGTCCTGTAGGGGAGCAATTTGCTGATTGACAAGTTCAGTAAGACCTGGCTTAATTTCAGAATTCAAAATGTCACCGTCTTTAATTACATTTTCGGAATCGTACACAGGCAATATTGCTATGGCTTTACCCCCAATTAGACCAGCCTCATAAAGTTGAGCTGTACTATTTTTCGAAAATGTTAAATCTTGTCTAATACTAAAGGTGACTTTGATCTTCTCGTAATTTTCGTTAAAATCAATAATTTTAACTTTACCAACATTTAATCCATTTATAGTAACATTCGCACCAATAACAAGTCCTTCGACATCTTCATAAAGTGTATGAACAGTTTTATCGTTGTCAAAAAAAGAAGTGCCTTTTAGATAATTAAATCCAATTATGAAAACTGTTATACAACCTAGGATTAGGAATGATGTTTTTACTTCACGGGTTATTTTCAAAACAAAACTTTTTGAGCTTCAAACAAATTTAGAAATAATTTCTTTAAGAGGACTTATTTTAAAATGGTTAGTGCCTCACTGATTGAAATTTTTCTAGTTCCAAGAAAAGGAACAATAAAAGCATTCTTAAAACCATGATTTTGTACAAATTGTAACAATTTTTTTGCCTTTTCATAATTTGAACTTGAGCCATAATAATATCGAAACAACCTTTCATTTTTAGTTCTTGAAATAGATTTTAAACCTTTAAAATTATATGGTTTCAAATCAATTTTCTTTTTACTTGCAGCGATTTGTACTTTAAACACTAATTTTTCATTTAATTTATTTGATTTTTCAATTTTATTTGATTCATTTACTATGGTAGTATTTTGGAAGCTGGCATTTCGATTATCTCTATAATTTATAATTGCTTTTGCTAAAGCGTCAGCCATGTTCGATTGACCTTTCGATGAATTAAGGTAAGCACCCTCTGACGAATTTGTAAGAAATCCTGTCTCAACTAAAACACTAGGCATGTAGGTATATTTTAAAACAACAAAACCTGCTTGCTTAACGGTTCTATCCTTTCGCTTCAGATTACTTACAAAACTTTTCTGAATAGAGTTTGCTGCTATTATACTTTGGTCTAAATAAGTTTGTTGCATTAAAAGTAAACTGATAACAGACTCTGGGTCATTAGGATTAAAACCATCATAATTTTTTTCATAATTCTCCTCTAAAAAGATTACTGAATTTTCTTTTTGTGCAACTTTAAAATTCCTATCATTTTCGTGTAAGCCAAGAACAAACGTTCCAGCTCCGAACACTTTAGATGAAGAAAATGCATCACAATGAATAGATATAAAAAGATCCGCATCAGCTTTATTTGCAATATTAGCCCTTTGAATTAATTCTACAAAAACATCTGATTTACGTGTGTATATCACATTGAATCCTTTAATTTTTTCCAATTTTTTTCCAATTTTTAGAGCAATGTTCAAAGCAATTTTTTTTTCATAATACCCATTACCCCTGTTACCTGAATCATGACCTCCATGACCAGCGTCCAAAACAACTGTAAATTGTTCTTCTTGGCCAAACGTATATACAGAACCGGAAAGTGAAAAATTAAATATTATAAAAAAAAGGACCGCTTTTCTTTTAATAATACTGAAAGAATCAATATATGACATAAATCCTTGACGCATCCTTAAAAATATCATTAATTTTGGTAGATTAAACCACATTGACAAATTTAGGGTTTATCGATTTGCAAACAAAGTTTTATAATATTGCTTTCATGTGTTTTTTCATTGGTACGCTACTATCCAATGGACAAGAAATTGAAACTGAAATTTACCAACAGAAGAATTTAGATAGCCTTAATCGAACTCCAAAAAAACCTTTACTCTTATCTGAGGTAAAATATACTGCAAAAGATTGCGTCAGAATTAATAGGAAAGAAAACAAACTCATATTATACAATGAAGCTGAACTTTATTATCAAAATATTGAGTTAAAAGCCGGAATTATTGTGTTAGATTACAAAACCAATGAAGTTAACGCTGGACGAATCGAAATTGACTCTGCTCTTGTTCAATATCCCTTTTTTAAGCAAGGTAGTAATGAGGTAAATCCTGATTCCATTAGATTTAATTTTGACACTCAAAAAGCCCTAATTTGGAATTCAAAATCAGGGCAAAATGGTATGGATGTTTTTGCTGCTCTAACAAAAAAACAGAACGATTCTGTTTATTTTATTAAGGATGCTAGAGTTTCTACTGCAGGAGAACTAATTGGAGGAGATGAAGGTCAAGGTATTGACTATTATTTTAAAGTGCGCAAAGGTAAAGTTATTCCTGGTGGAAAGATAGTTACTGGATTTACAAACATGTTTATAGCAGATGTTCCTACACCTGTTGGCATACCCTTTGCATTTTTTCCAACTACTCAAGATAAAGAATCAGGTTTTATAATACCATCTGTAAATCAGAGTAATCTTAGAGGTTATGCTGTTCAAAATGGGGGATATTATTTAGCTCTTTCAGATTATTATGATCTTGCATTAATAGGTGATTATTACACAAATGGGAGTTACGGGTTTAGAGGAGATTCTCAGTATAAAAAACTATATAAATTTAGCGGAAGGTTTAGTTTCAGGTATGAAAATTTAATCGATGGAGCAAGAGGCTTACCAGACTATTCAAAATCAACTGTTTTCAATGTAAGATGGAACCACAGGAAGGATCCCAAGTCAAGTCCTAATTCATCTTTTTCAGCATCTGTAAATTTTGGAAGCAGTGATTATTATAGACAGTCTGTAAATCAACTAAATACTCCAAACTTTCTAAATAACAATTTAAGTTCATCAATTAGCTATTCAAAATCTTTCCCTGAATACCCAAGAGTTAATATTTCGTTAACAACTGCATTGTCTCAGAACTCGAAAACTAAATCGGTAAATCTGACATTGCCAACTTTTCAAGCAACAATGGAAAGAATTTTTCCTTTTGCTCCAAAAAATGGTGCAAAAAAAGGTTTTTTTCAGAATATAAATTTTCAGTATGCTGGACGCGGTGAAAATCGAATAAGAACTACAGAAGATGATCTTTTTGGTCCAAAAATGTTTGATAATGCTAAGACAGGAATGAATCATAAAATCCCACTGAGCACGAACTTTAAAGTGTTCAAGTATTTTAGTGTAAGTACAGGTGTAAACTTTGAGGAAGTTTGGACTCAAAATACAGTAAGATTCAATGATTTTGATATTGAAACAAATTCTGCAACAAAAGACACAATTAATAAAATAGGAGCGTTTAGACAATATAGTCTAAACGCTTCTGTAGGTACAACTATTTACGGAACAGTAAATTTTAAAGAAGAAAGTAAAATTCAATCAATTAGACATACTCTAAGACCAAGTATAGGTTACTCAAATCGCCCAAGTTTTGAGAAGTATTATGATACATACATAGTTGATGCTGAGGGTAATACAGCAGAGTACACACGTTTTGAAAACAGCCTTTTTGGACTACCTTCAAGAGGTATTGCTAATGCAATGTCAATTAGCCTTGGTAATAATTTCGAGGCAAAAGTGAGAGACGATAAAGACACCACATCGACCGAACCTAAAAAAATAATCTTACTAAATAATTTAAACATTTCAACATCACATAATTTTGCTGCTGAGACTTTAAGATGGAGTCCAATCAGAATGGGTACACAGTTTTCTTTTCTTAAAAATAAAATGAAAATCAATGTCGGTACGACATTGGACCCATACACACTTGATGAGAACAATGTTAGAATAAATAAGTATCATATCACAAACGGTGGCGGATTATTTAGAATGACCAGTGCAAATTTGAATTTGAACTATAGGTTAACTAGTGAAGAATTAGAGGGGAAGCAAGAAGATAAAAAAAATCAAAATGAATTGAATGAAATGGAATCTATGTCAAGCGGAGGACGTGATGATGACTTATTTGGTATGGCAGAAGATTTTTCTGACAGAAGAATGAATCAAGAAGAACAAGGGGAACTCTCAAAATATCCCAGTTACAGAAGTAAAATTCCTTGGGATCTAAAAATTGCTTATTCGTTAACCTATAATAATAATAGAGGTCAAAAAGATTTAAGCAACAACTCTTTAATGTTTTCAGGAAATTTAGAACTTACTCCGAAATGGAAAGTCGGGGCATCCTCTGGTTATGACTTCAGAGGTAAAGGATTCACATATACTCAACTTCGATTTGATCGAGATCTAAACAGTTGGAGACTTAACTTCAGTTGGGTCCCTTTTAGTGAAAGGGCTTCTTGGAACTTTTTTATTGGCATAAAATCGGGTTTACTTAGTGATATAAAATATGAAAAACAAAGCCTTCCCAACCGATCTTACTAAATTTAAATTATAGAAATGAAAGAAATAATTAATACAAAAAACGCACCTGCTCCAATAGGACCTTACAACCAAGCAGTTAAAGCAAGTAATACACTTTACATATCTGGACAAATACCTTTAATTCCCTCAACAATGGAATTGTACAGTGGTACAATAAAGGAAGAAACTGAATTAGTTATGCAAAGTCTAAATTCAATTCTAGAAGAAGCAGGAATGAATTTTGAAAATGTAGTAAAAACGACCATTTTTATTGATGATATGAAAAATTTTCAATATGTTAATGAAGTTTATGGAAAATATTTTCAAAATGAAAATGCTCCTGCTAGAGAAACCGTTGCAGTTAAAACACTTCCAAAATCAGTTCGAATTGAGATTTCAATGATAGCAGTAAGCTTTTAAAAGATCACTGATTTCCGATGAGCCTCTTATGATATTTAACTAACTCATCTATTGGTCTTTGCACGATTCTTCCCATTGTAAGCTTTTTCTTTCCCAAAGCTTTAATTATTTCATCTTTCAAGTAGAAAGAAATTGAACCAATAAAATGAATAGGAACTCGGTCTGCATTTTTGAATTGAAGTATTTGATGATTTATAAAACGTTTTAATCCTGTATTTATAATTTTTTGGAATTCTGGATTCGATTTATGTTCTATTAAGAATCTCGAAAATGAAGCTAAATATGCATTTGGGTTTTCTCTTCTGTAAATATTTTCTTTTATATTATCTGCTTTTAAATTATACTCAGAAGCAAATTTAGTAGCGAGTTCTCTAGGCATTGAGTTAAAATAGTAGCTTCGTATTAATTGTTTTCCGTAATAATTTCCACTTGCCTCATCCATAAGTACGTATCCAAGAGAATCAACTCGCTGTTCTATTTCCTTACCGTCAAAATAAGTACAATTTGAACCTGTGCCTAATATGCAAACTATACATTTTTCTCCAGGTTTTGATGCTGCATAAACTGCAGCATATGTGTCCTCCTTTATGTTTATTTTACTTTTTGTAAAAATTTCTTTAAAAACTTTTGTAATTCTTTGCTGGGGAGATTCTACTCCACATCCAGCTCCATAAAAGTATAAGTGAGTAACCTTATTTCTATTTTGGTAGAGGTCGAAGTTATTAATAATTCTTTCTTTTAAAATGGCACTTGAAAGAACTTGCGGATTAAGTCCAAGTGTTTGGGTTGAAAATAACTCATCACCATTGTCGTCTACCGAAATCCAATCAGTTTTTGTTGAACCACTATCTACAACTAAAATCATAATTTTAATGTTTAGTTATAGTTGATTGACATGCTTTGCTAAATCAATTAATTTGTTAGAGTAGCCGCATTCATTATCATACCAGGATATAATTTTAAAGAAACTTGAGTTAAGTTGCATACCAGCATTAGCGTCAAAAATTGAAGTTCTAATATCACCCACGAAATCCTGAGAGACAACTGGTTCTTCTGTATATCCGAGTATATTTTTTAAGTCAGTTTGCGAGTGTCTTTTCATTACAGTTTTTATTTCTTCATATGAGGTTTCTTTCATTAAGGATACTGTTAAATCCACAACTGAAACGTTAGCAGTGGGAACACGAAATGCCATACCAGTTAGCTTACCCTCGAGAGACGGAATAACTTTAGTTACAGCCTTTGCAGCACCTGTCGAAGCAGGAATTATATTCAAAAGAGAACTTCTGCCTCCTCGGTAGTCTTTTTTTGATGGACCATCTACGGTAAATTGAGTTGCAGTTGTAGCATGTACAGTAGTCATTAACCCTTCTTTTATTCCAAAATTATCATTTAAAACCTTTGAAATTGGAGCAAGACAATTCGTTGTACAAGATGCGTTAGATACAATAATCTGATCCTTTTCCAATTTATGATGATTAACTCCCATCACAAACATTGGTGCATCAGCTGAAGGTGCAGAAATTACAACTTTTTTTGCACCTCCATCGATATGAAGATTTGCTTTTTCAAGAGTTGTAAAAATTCCAGTACACTCAGCGACCACATCAGTATTTAATGAACCCCAGCCAATTGATTGAGGGTCACGTTCAGCTGAAATTTTAATTTTTTTACCATCTACAACAAGATCGTTTTGTTCCACTTTTATTGTTCCTTGATAATTACCGTGTACAGAATCATACTTTAATAAGTAAGCTAGATGGTTTACATCCAACAAATCGTTAATCCCTACAATAACTACATCGTCTTGTTTCATTGCGGCGCGAAAAACTAATCTACCTATTCTGCCAAAACCATTTATTCCAATTCTAATTGCCATTTTAATTTATTTATTTAATTCTACAAAGAAAGTATATCTGATACTCTTACCAAATCATTATTAATTTCTGATTTTCCCTTAATAGCTTTTTCAAGTGGTGTTAATATAATTTGATCTTCTTTTAAACCAACCATGACATTTGATTTTCCCTCATATAAAGATTCAACCGCTTGAACCCCCATCCTTGAAGCTAGTACTCTATCAAAGCATGTAGGTCTACCTCCACGTTGCATATGACCTAAAACTGATACACGAACTTCATAATTAGGCATATTTTTCTCTACATACCCTGCAATATCAAAAACATTTTTACCTGTTTTATCTCCTTCAGCAATAACCACTATGCTTGACGATTTTCCGGATTTCTCACTTCTACTCAGAGACTCTAATAGACGTTCTAATCCCATATTTTCTTCAGGAATTAGTATTTCTTCAGCACCAGCTCCAATACCAGTATTTAAAGCAATATGACCTGCATCTCTGCCCATAACTTCAACAAAAAATAGGCGATTATGTGATATGGCTGTATCCCTAATTTTATCTATTGCGTCAATAACTGTGTTTAGTGCAGTATCATATCCAATTGTATGTGAGGTGCCAAAAATATCATTGTCTATTGTACCAGGAATACCTATTACGGGAATTTTAAATTCAGACTGAAAAATCATTGCCCCTGTGAATGAACCGTCACCACCTATAATGACTAAAGAGTCTATTTTGTGTTTTTGTAATGTTTCAAATGCTTTTTTTCTTCCTTCAGTCTTATGAAATTCAGAGCACCTTGCAGATTTTAAAATTGTACCTCCTTTATTAATTATGTTATTTACGCTTCTGGGATTCATAATTTGAGTTTTATCTTCAATAAGACCTTGGTAACCCTGGTAGATTGCTACCGACTCCAATTTTAAAAAAGCTGCTGTTCGAACTACAGCTCTAACTGCAGCATTCATTCCAGGTGCGTCACCCCCGGAAGTTAGAACTCCAATACGTTTAACTGATGTCATAATACTTTGGCTTCATTACAAATTTAATTATTAAATTAAGAGTACAATAATGTGCAATAATATTTTGTGAAAAACTATAAAAATTAAACTAATTCTTTTGAATAAAATTGATAATCTCTTGAGAATTCTCACCTTTAAAATCATTTTCCTTATTCACATTACTAGATTCAGCTCTTATCCTATTGATTAGTTGTTTGAAAGTATTAAAATCCACATCATAGGATAACCCTAAACCCTGGGTATATCCAAGTTCGTCACCAATGTATCGAAATTCATTTTCTTTATTAAATATCTTTGCCTTTAGTGAACCTTCATCATTTAAAATAAAATCGATCTGTACATTTCCAACAATTAGAGTTTGTTCTAGCCCACCTACTGGTACTCCTATTTTTCCATTCAACAAAATCTTTTCACTAATTTTTGTTGATAATGTAAAACCTAACCTATCTTCAGTAGCAATATCTATTAATGCACTCTTATCCCCTTGTAAATAATCTATCCCAACCTTAAGTTTGTCATTATCTTTCTCACCAATTAAATTAGTTACAATATCAGAGGCTTTTTGATACAAATTATTTGTTATTCCTTGCATAGAGACACTTACTTCGTTTATGAAAATACCCTGTGATAAAAGTGATAATGCCTGAAGTTGACTTCTTTGTGGATCAGCTAGTCTATAATTAATTTCGGAAGTCAGAGTAGCGCTTGTATTTGGAAATTCGATTTCGAAAATTGGATTATCTGGCTTGAGCAAATTACCTTGTAATTTGATAATCACATCAGTAGGAATATTTTTGTTAAAATTTGGATTATCAAGTAAAAAGGCTGGGTTTGCCCCTCCTGGTACTTCATAAACAGCTTGAATATTCATTCTAGCTTCAAAAGGATCTCCTTCCCAGATAATACTACCCCCAGGTTTTAAATTGAATTTTTTGTCAATTAATCCTAAGTTTCTAAAATTATAAACTCCGGTGTCTGTAATGAAATCTCCCCACATATTAAACTTTCCATTAGTATTAATTTCCATCAAAAGATTCCCTGACCCATTTCCACTAAGTGAGCTTCCTGTCTCTTGGTCGATAACAATTTCGATATTAGCTAGATTATTAATATCTAATTTGAAATCCAATTCTAATCCTTTAACTTCCTCTATCTTTTTTATTCTATTTTTAACTTTCAGTCTCCTTTTTTCATTTTTGTCAATAAAATTTACAAATGAGAAATCAGAAATTCCTAAATCATCGGATAGAGGGATTTTCATTGAAGTACCATTTTCCGTAGATCCCTCAACGGAGATTTTTAAATTTTTAGTCGGTCCATTTAAATTTACTGTTCCATTCAGATAGCCCTCTCCAAAAAATAGTGATTCAGGCTTATTATCTGTATTGAGAAGAAGCATTCTATCAGAAAAAATTGACAAATTGGCTGCCCAATCAGAGAAATTTTTGTGAGAAAGGTCACCACTAAAAAATGCTGATGTTTGCTTTGAAAGGTCATTAATTCCAGTCTTTTTAAAAAGAAAACTTTGTTCCTTTAAATCTACAGTCGTATCTTCAACAGAATAGTCTAGGTTTAAAAAAGGGATAGAAAATTTTCCGTCTCTTAGGTTTAAATATCCATCGTGAGTAATTTCATTTATATCCCCAGATAAATTAACCAGTCCATCTACAATACCATTAAAATTATTGATTGCTTTTTTACCTAAGGGTGAAAGAAAATTGATATTCATATCATTAATATCAATAACAAATTCAAAATTTGAACCCGTCGTACCTTCCCAGAATCCGCGAATATCCAGGGTTTTTTTTTCTCTATCACTATCAAATAATTTAATGTCAGTTAAAAAAATATTTTTTGTACTTCCCCTTTCTGACTTAAAAAATAAATTACCTTGGGGCTGGTTATTAATTATCAGATCATTAATATTTCCATCGATTTCAATTTCATTCTGATTTGCCTTACTAATAATGCTCGCATTGATTTTTGCTGAACCAGCTATTTCAAATGATTTTATCGGAGGGAGAATATTTTGGAGCAATGTATTCCTGAGATTTAATTTCAAGTTATAATTATTATAATCTGCAAAACTACCAAGAAGAGAAATAAATTGATTACCTGAATGGGCTGTCAAATCGCTGAGTTCCATTTTAGTATTTTTTGGGTAATAACTTAAGGTCTGAGTATTTAAATTTTCGGGATTTAATACCCATTTATTTTGTCCAAAAGGAATTGTTGACTTTTTTATTGAAAAATGTGAGTTTTTGAATTTATCTTGAGTATGATAAATATTTATCTGGTAAGAATCATTATGGTCGCCATTGGCCTTAAATTCAGATTTGAAGTACAGTGAATCTGATATATTTTTAGATGTTAATTTAAAATTATTTAGTTTATAAAATTTGCTTGATATGTTTTTAACAGATAAAAGGCTGTTGTGATCTGGGTTTTCAGTGTTAGCTTCAAAATGAATTTTGTTGAATTTAATTTCTTTGTATTCAAATAATGGGGCGTCTATAGTTAATTTCCCAAAATTATTTTTTGAATCGATCAAACCAGCAACATTAATATTTTCTGGAATTGAGGAATTTGGATATAAAACTTTTAAAATCTTTTTTTTGATATTTAATCTAAGACTTGCTTCTTGATTAACATGAATTTTTTTGAATGGGACAAAGGGATATAATTGATGAAACGTATTTTGAAAAAGAGTTGCGATTTTTGATAATTTAAATTTACCGCTTAATTCACCTTCTATGAAATCTGTATTTTGAATTTTTATAAAAGTTTTTTTATCTCTAAACCCTTTTTTTAGTTCAATTGGATTAAAACTTATTGTTTCAAATTGATTTTTTATTGAGGCAGATGAAATTTTTAAATTTCCTTCTAAATCATCCAAGTTGTTTCCAATTGTGTTTAACAGGATAATACCATCAAATTCAAGTTTTTTTGATCCTGATTTTAGGCCAAAGCCGCTCAAATCAATTTTATCAATATTGGCGAGTAAAGTTATTTTGGTTTTTTTTTGATTTAAATCTGCAAGAAAATCACTCTTAAGTGTAAGTAAATTTGAATCAATATTCAAATTGTTCCTTAATTCCAGTTTCTCAATTCTTCCATTTAGATTTATATTATTAACTCTAATATTCTTATTTTCTAAAGTCATATTATTTACTACCCAATATAAATTAGGGTTTTTTAAACTTTCTAAATTTCCACTAAAATTATATTCTGTTGTGAGTTTGATTTTTTGATTTTTATTTGTTGTGCGTAAAAAGTCGAAATTTTTAATCTTTCCGTAAAGTTCAAAACCTTTATAAGGGTTATTCTTATTAAGGATACCTAAACCAAGGTTCCCTTTAGTTGAAAAATTACCCCATGTGTTTTTAGAAAATAGGTCAAAACTAAAATTATTCAAATTAAATGTACTTATCCCTTTTAAATTAAGATTTGAGATTTTTAGTAAATTTTGATTTACTTGGTGAGGTATTGAATTTATTTTTCTAAGCTCATCAATATTAATTTTAAGTGAATCAGTCAATATTTTTATTTTCAAATCCGCTTGATTTAATAAGTTTTTAACATTTAAATTTCCAAAGAATTTAAAAAATGGGTTCGAAACTTTCAGATTTTCAAGTTCTAATTGTGAAAAAGATCCATTCGCTAAAAAAGAGGTTCTAAGGGGAGGTATATCGTTCAAATATTTATTTTTTGGGAACATAGAAATTAACTCTATTTTACAGTCATCTACAATCATATTAATATTCCCGTTTGAGTTGAAACTATTTAAATTACCATTACTTCCTATTAATTCAATGTTACCATTTAGGTAATTTGGACCAAATGATAATTGAAATCTGTCTAGGCTAAGAGATCCAGGTTTGTAAGATATCGATGCACTCGTATTTATAGATTTCATAAAACTATCATTAAAATTTCCTTTAAAATTTTCAATATTTACCTTTAATTCATTTTTTACAAAAACAAGCTTTGTTGCCCTAATTTTTTCAGAATTTAATTTGACAGTTTTTAACTTGCGATTATTTTCGTTTCTAAAAGAGAAAAAGAACTTATTAAGATCTATTTCTTTTACATTGAATTTTATTTTACGATTTGGATTTCTATTCTTTTTAAGTTTGTCCAAAAGAATATTCAATGAGTGTGTTTTTTCATCTTTATAGTGTTTTAATTTCAAATAAATTTGATTCCCATTCAAATATTTCAGTTTAATTTTTCCACTATATAGGCCTTTAAAATTAATCAAGGAGCTTTCTAAGGATTTCACAAAAATCAAAGTGTCCTTATGATGGTCCTCAATAAAAAAATTTAAAAAAGTCATTTTACCATTCCAATCTAGGTTTAGACTTTCAAATAAGATTTTTTGATTCGTTTTTTTAGTAAAATTTTCAGTAAGCCTTTTTACAATTTTTGTTTGGACAACTGAAGAAGATAATATAAAATAAAAACTAAGGATAGTGAATAATGATATTCCTAAAAGTATTGATGCTATTTTGTACTTTTTATTAATTGTAATCTGTTATTTTTGTTTAATTATAACTACTTCTTTTAATTACTAAAGCCACATGCTATTAGCTATTGAAACTTCCTGTGATGATACTGCTGCAGCTGTCTTGGAAGGTCGAAAAGTACTTTCAAATTGCATAGCAAATCAGAATTTTATTCATAAGACATATGGCGGAATCGTTCCTGAACTAGCTTCAAGGGCACACCAGTCAAAAATAGTCCCAGTAATTTCACAAGCCTTAGTTGAAGCAAATATCGATAAAAAACAATTAACCGCAATTGCTTATACACAAGGTCCTGGACTCTTGGGCTCTTTACTTGTAGGAGGATCATTCGCAAAATCAATGGCATTGGCTTTAGATTTACCCCTAATTCCTGTAAATCACATGCATGCACACCTTCTTGTGCATTTTTTAGATGGTTATGTTACTCCAGAATTTCCTTTTTTAGGTATAACAATATCCGGAGGACACACACAGCTTATTTTAGTCAAAAGTTATTTTAATTTTAAATTAATTGGGACAACACTTGATGATGCAATAGGTGAGGCATTTGACAAATGTGGAAAGATTATGGGTCTATCATACCCAGCAGGACAAGAAATTGACAAACTTGCAAAAAATGGTGACAAGTATAGGTTTACCTTTCCAATAGCAAATCCCAAAGGATACGACGTGAGCTATAGTGGAATCAAAACTGCTTTTATGAATTTTATTAAGATTGAAGAAGCTAAGGACTCGAAATTCATTAAAAAAAATCTTAATGATTTATGTGCAAGCCTTCAAAATAGCTTAATTCAGACAATTTTGAATAAAATAAAGATGGTATCTAATGATTTCGGATTAAACAGAATAGTTATTGGAGGTGGAGTTGCGGCTAATTCAGAAATTTGTAATGAGTTGAAAAAGCAAAAAACAAAAAATGGATGGGAATTATTTATTCCTCCGTTAGAGTACACAACAGATAATGCAGCTATGATTGGAATTGCAGGATACTTTAAATTAAATGAAAGAAAATATGGCAACCTTTTTGATGAATCAAAATCACGTTTGCAAATTTAGATATGACATTATTTTTTGATTCTCATATTACAATTAATACTAAAAGTTTCGAGTTAGATCCATCAGAAAGTAAACATATATCTAAAGTTTTAAGAAAAAAGTCAGGAGACAAAATAACTGTTACAAATGGTAAAGGTCTAGAATGGAAAGGAAAGCTTTTCTACAATAAAAAGAATATGCTAGTTGCAACCAAGCAAATTGCATTAGAGCACAAAAAAAAGTTTAGAAAAATCCAAATTGCAATTGCACCAACGAAAAGCAATCATAGAATGGAATGGTTGGTTGAAAAGCTTACTGAAATTGGTGTTCATAGAATAACCCCCATATTATGCGAAAGATCTGAGAGAAAGATTTTAAATACTAAACGATTAATCAAGATTTCCATAACAGCACTTAAGCAATCAAATAACTTTTTCCTGCCAAAAATTGATGAAATAATAAAATTTGATGAATTTTTGGAAAATAATAAAAATCCTATTTTAATTGCCCATTGCTCACCAAGGCCAACTAAGCTATTGGTTGACTACAAGTCCAACTTCAAAAAAATATGTCTTTTAATCGGTCCTGAGGGAGATTTCAGCACTAAGGAAATCGAAAAAGCTGTTACTCTAGGGCATACAGCTGTAAGTCTGGGTGACCAAAAATACCGAACAGAAACCGCAGGAGTTTTGGGATGTCATTTACTGCATATTCATCAACAAAAAAAATAAAATTTGAAACTTTCCTATCTTTACATATGAATTCCAGAGAAATCACTACAGGAGTTTTTTGGGCCATAATAAGACTTTTTGGCCTGTGTATAGTTGCTTGGTTGATATTTCAACTTAAATCACTTATAGTCTATATGTTAATTGCAGGAGTGGTAAGTTTAATTGGCCGGCCTATAAGTCAGTTTCTGACTCAAAGATTAAAACTAAATTCAATTCTAGCGTCAACAATAAGTATAATTTTTTTGTTGGGTGTCCTAATTAGTATTTTTTCTTTATTTGTTCCTCTGTTTATCAAACAAGTAGAAAATTTGGCTTTACTTGATGTCGATTTATTAAAAATCAATATTGAAACTTTAGTAAATGAAATTAGTATTTATTTTAAACTTGATAATACCTTTTGGCAGCAGCAACTTTCCGTAGATAATTTATTCAAAAATGTAAATTTTGGTCTTCTCCCTGAATTAATTAACCAAACATTAGAACTATTTGGTGGTTTTACAGTAGGACTATTTTCGATAATTTTTATATTATTCTTTTTTTTGAAAGATAGTTTTATTCAAAAGAGAATAATTTTAGCTATGGTAGAGGATAAAATAACTGACAAAGTTGAAAAATCTATCAATAAAATCAAAAATTTACTTTCACGTTATTTTTTAGGCCTTTTGATGCAAATTAGTATTTTGCTAATTATCTACAGTATAGTACTTGCTATTTTAGATGTTCAAAATGCATTTGTAATTGCTTTTCTGTGTGCGCTTTTGAATTTAATTCCATACTTGGGCCCCATAATAGGTGCATTCTTAATTTCAGTTTTAACTATGAGTAGTTTTATAGGCTCAGATTTTAGCTCTATAATTATACCCAAAACGGTTTTTGTTTTAATTGGTTTTTTACTTGGTCAAATAATCGATAATTTTTTTAGTCAGCCTTTCATATTCTCAAATAGTGTGAGATCGCATCCCTTAGAAATTTTTATACTGATACTTGCTGCTGGAACACTTACAGGTCCAGTAGGAATGATATTCGCCATACCAATTTACACTTCGTTAAAAGTAATAGGTCAAGAATTCTTCCCAAAAAATAAAATTATTAAATCGCTGACTAAAAATTTTTGAAAGTCTGATGGTGTTTCAGGTGAAATTAAAAAAAGTAGCGATGATAATCTTTTTGTTTTAATAACGCTTTTTCAAATTCACCTTTCAATTGGCTAATTAATTCTCCAGTTGGTTTTACATCACTTATTGAAGTAACACCTTGACCTGCAGACCAAATTGTCTTCCATGCCTTTGCCTCCTCCTTGGCATGATCTAATTCACTTCCAAAATCAACTTTTTTTGTTTGTTTCCATAATTCCTGGGTAATACCCATAGCTTCTAAACTTGGCCTCAAAAAACTTGCGTGGATTCCAGAAACCGCGGCTGTATAGATTATATCCTCGGCCTTACTATCCATTATCATCTTTTGATATGACTTATCAGCCATACTTTCATTTACGTTTATGAAACGTGTGCCCATGTAAGCTAAATCTGCTCCCATTTGGAGAGCTGATGCAATATCATTACCGTTACTTATACAACCTGAAAGTAGAATTGTTTTATCGAAAAAGGTTTTGACCTCATTTATTAATGCAATTGGATTTATTGTTCCACCATGACCACCAGCTCCAGCAGCAACTAATATCAATCCGTCAACCCCAGCTTCTGTTGCCTTTTCAGCATGTCTCCTTTTAATGATATCATGAAATACAACTCCTCCATAATTATGAACAGCATCTACAACATCAGATACTGCGCCAAGAGATGTAATTACTATAGGAACTTTGTGCTTAATACAAATCTGCAAGTCAGGCATAACTCTTGGATTTGTCGGATGAACAATTAAATTTACTCCATAGGGTGCTGATTTTTTCCCAGTTTCTTTTTCATATTTTCTCAAGGCTTCTTTAATTTCAATAATCCATTCTTCAAAACCTTCAGTAGTTCTTTGGTTTAGTGCAGGAAGTGTTCCTACTATGCCATTTTTACAACACTCTATTACAAGCTTTGGACAAGAAATTAAAAACATAGGTGCGGCAACAACGGGAATAGATAAGTCTTTAAAAAATGATGGTCTCATAAAATTTATTTTAGTAAAAGGGTCCATTCAAAATCGAAGGTTGATACAATATCACCTTCTGCATCAACACCTATGGCTTGAAGCCATAGGGTTTGAGATTTGTTTGTTTTCAACAATTTAGTAAATGTTTTCTCAACAGCTTCTCCATTATCACAAGAAAAAATAATCTGTCCTTTTGCTTTTTTTGTGAAAGTAGCTTTGTTGTTAATCACAAGCATTGAAATATCACATTTAAAACTTTTTGATGCCTGCATTATCAAAACCCCAGTAGAAAGCTCTGCGGACATCCCTTGAATAGCCCAAAAAATTGATTTAAAGGGGTTTTTATTGATCCAATTCAAATTTACTTTTGTGCTACAACATTTCCCTGAAATTTTTTTAACCCTTACACCACACCACCATGCGGAAGGCAAATTAAAAAAAGTGTACAGATTTATCCCAAACGGAGTGAGTTTCATGCCTTTAAATTAGTGATTCAACTTCAGTAAAATCCAAATCGAACGTCTCAGCCACCTCTTTATAAACAACTTTTCCATTAATTATATTTAAACCTTTCGCTAGGGAAGAATTTTCTCGACAAGCTTTTTTCCAGCCTTTACTTGCGAGTTCTATAATATAACTTAAAGTCGAATTAGTTAATGCTATAGTTGACGTATTTGGCATTGCTCCAGGCATATTGGTTACTGCATAATGGATAATTCCTTCTTTTATAATAATTGGATTTGCGTGTGTTGTGGGTTCACTTGATTCAAAACATCCCCCTTGATCAATAGCCACATCAACTAAAACTGTTCCCTGCATCATTTTTGATAACATTTTTTTATTAATTAATTTTGGAGTCTTGGAACCAGGTATTAAAACAGTACCGATTATCAAATGTGATCTTCGGATTTCAAGTTCTATATTAAGTTGATTTGAAAAAATAGGAGTAACATTATCAGGCATCATTTTATCTAAATCACGCAATCGTTCCAAATTATTATCAAAAATTGAAACGTTTGCCCCTAACCCAGCAGCCATCAGTGCTGCTTCAGTGCCCGCAACTCCACCACCAATAATCATTACATTTGCAGGTCTTACACCAGTAACTCCACCCAAAAGGATACCAAAGCCACCATAAGGTTTTCCAAGATATTTAGCTCCCTCTTGAGTAGCCATTCTTCCTGCAACTTCAGACATAGGAATCAATAATGGTAACTTATCATTTTCTTCAACTGTCTCATATGCTAAACAAACAGAATTTGAAGCTATCATCGCTTCAGTCAATTTTTTACTTGAAGCAAAATGAAAAAAGGTAAAGATCAATTGATTAGGCTTAATCAGTTTGTACTCCTGGTCAATCGGCTCTTTAACTTTAACTATCATTTCAGCAAAATTGTATATATCTTCAATTTTACTTAAGATCTTGCAACCTTCTTTTTGATATTCCTTGTCATCAAATCCGCTTAATAAACCTGCATTTTTTTGGATGCAAACTTGATGTCCCGCACTCACAAGGGATAATGCACCCGCTGGAGTAAGACCTACTCTAGCTTCTTGTACTTTAATCTCTTTGGGTATTCCTATTTTCATTTAACGTTAAGAATATTAATTTTTTTGATTATAGATTCAAAAATTTAAATTACTAAGATTAATTAAAATAAGGATCTTCACAATCAAATAGAATTAAATCTTTAGAACCAAATAAATCAGCTTCTTCTTTTTTCATATAAATACAATAAAGAAAACCCTCTATTTTGAGGGTTTTAAACATAATTTAAAGTGATCGCGATAGGATTCGAACCTATGACCGTCTGCTTAGAAGGCAGATGCTCTATCCAGCTGAGCTACGCGACCGTTGAACTATTGATTGGGATTTACAGAGGTTTTTAAAATCTGACTACTTTTTTTGATAGTCATTTGCATATAAAATTGCATTAATCTTAAAAGTTTACTACTCTATAAACCTTTAAATAGGCAAGCAAATATAATTAAAAGGACAGAATCCATAACCCCCTCTTATCTCATAAATTTAGTACAAGGATTTTTCTCTAATAAAGATTACATAATTGTTTAATTAACACGGTTTGTTTTAAAAAAATTAGCTTGGTAAATGTTTTAGCAAAAATAAAATTCCATTTCTAGATAATATTTTCTCAATATCATTATCTGAATAGCCTCTCCTATTTAAAATATGTCTTAGATTTTGTAAATCAGCAATTGTATCCAAATCTGCTGGGCATTGCTCTTTTCCAAATCCACCATCTAGATCTGACCCAATCATTACGTGATTTGTATTTCCCGAAAGTTGACAAATATGGTCAATGTGATCCACAATTGATTCAATCAAGAGTCCTTTATCAGTCGGTTTGGTTTTTCCTCTTTCCCAATTTGGAGTAATCATCCAAGCATCAAATGCCACTCCAATAACTGCATTGTGATCAATCAAAATTCTGATTTGAGAGTCATCGAACTGTCTTTCATTATTAACTAATTTTCTGCAGTTACTATGACTTGCCCAAATTGGACCTTGATAAAATTCAAGAGTTTCCCAAAAACTTAAATCACACAGATGCGTTACATCCAAAATAAGTTTGAGTTCTTCTATTTTTTTTAACAACAATTTCCCTTTTTCTCCAATTCCTCCACTTGAATCAGTACCATAAGCATAAATCCCTGGTCCATAATGTGCTGGACCTATAGCTCTTAATCCTTTAATATACATTCTCTCTAAATGATCCATAGATATAATTGAGTCTGCTCCCTCGAGACTTAAAACATAACCTAATGGCGTACCATTTGGATTTGATTTCCAATTATTTAAATGTTTTTTTAAGTTCGATTTTGAGTTTATTTGTACTAACTCCTTTTGAGATTCCATTTCCTTATACCAAGCTAATTGCCCTTGGGTGTGAGCCCAAGCTTGTTCTTGTGAATTCCAACCTGGTAAAGGGTTTTTTGGTTTGACGTATCTTGCTATAAGAGTGCCAACACACAATCCTATGTTGCCTTTACGTAATTCAGGAAAAGAGACAGTTGAAAGTTCTCGCCCTGGCAAATCATTCATTCCCTTTTCAAGTTTACGAATTGTATTTGTTTTCAAACGATAATCTCGATTCCATTCAATTGCATTCATTGATAGATCTAGATGTGCGTCAAAAATAAATTCCATAATTCTCTAAATAGATAAATGATAATCTCTTGCCTGAATATCCCATGAAGATTGAATTTCTCCATTGATTACAACATAAGATTTATTGTATTTTGCGACTGTAGGACATATGTGGTACGGAATTGCATAAAAAAGGTCACCAATATTTAAATTTTTATGCTTTTTATATTCAACTACAAGATGCTCTTCACTCTGAGATTTATGAATCGCTCCCTCCAAACCAAAAATTTCCATTCTTGGTAATGGCATCTCGGAAGAAACTGCCTTGTGGCCTATATCAAAACAATAGATATTTGGAGCTGGCTTGCTAATTAATCGAGTTACCAAAACAGCGGCATGCAGAAATGGTGACTCTTTCCATATTTTCTCATAACCCAAGTCCCAAAGAAGAGTTGTTCCTGGACTTAATAGATTTGTTTTTCTTAACGAATGAGGGTAAAAACTAGGAGTACCTCCTGTAATAATTTGTGGTAACGCTCCCATTTTATTTTTTATTCGTGCCACTAATTGTTCAACTTTTTTAAAATCTAGATTACATTGGTTTAATCTTTTACTTAATGATGAATGTCGAATATGACCGTCATAAACATGGAGTCCATTAAATTTCAGGTTTTGATCCTTAAATAATTCATAGTAAAGACTTAACGCCTTATCTGGAATTATTCCTGTTCTATTCATTCCATTATTTATATCTAACCATAAATTCATCTTTATATCATTAGCTTTTGATAAACTTGAAAATGATTTTAAAGAATCAATGTTATCCACAAGTGTAGAGAACTTAATTTTTGGATATTTTTTTTGAAGATTCAAAAATCGAGTTGCTTTTTCCTTAGTAGGCTGTATAGCCAGTAATATGTGTTTCACTTTACACGAAATTAGCATTTCTAATTCTCCAAAAGTTGCACATTTAAATTCTCTTATGCCGTGTTCCATTTGAAGTTTAACGACTGAGGGCATTTTATAAGTTTTAACATGGGGAATCAACCGATTTACATCACCCGAAATAGAAATCATAGATTTAATGTTATGCTTTATTCTTTTAGGAAAAACAATTAATCCAGGGGTTAAAATCTTAGTTTCATCATTAACCTTAAACCAATTAATTTTTGACATCTATATTATTCGATTAAAAAAGCAGCTTCAACTTCAACTGGAATATTATTCGGAAGATTCATACCAACAGCGCTTCTTACACCAATTCCATTTTTTTCTCCAAGAACTTCTGAAAAAAGCTCACTAAATCCATTTATAACAAAAGGATGCATTTTAAAATCTGGAGTTGCATTTACCATTCCTAATACTTTTATAACACGTTTAATCTTTAAAGATTCTGAAGTGTGAGTTATAATTGTAGAAAGCATTGTTAGGCCAACCTGTCTAGCAGCAACTTTACCTTGTTCTTTATTCAGTTCAGATCCTACCTTACCATACATGAGACTCCCATCAGATAAAACAGGCCCTTGACCAGAAACATATAAATGATTGTCAACTATTAAAATTGGCCGGTATACACCCGAGGGCTTGGGTGCAGGAGGTAAATCAAGACTCATAGCTATGACTCGATCTTTTAAATGTATACTCATCCTATATTAATTGGTTTAAAATTATAACCCCAATAAGTCCTGAAATTCCTATGCTTGTTTCCATAAGAGTCCATGTGGAAAGTGTTTCTTTTACAGTTAAATTAAAATATTCTTTAAATAACCAAAATCCACTATCATTAACATGTGATAACATAAGACTTCCAGATCCAATAGATAATACCATTAATTCAGGACTTACATTTGTATTTTGAACTAAAGGTAAGACTATTCCAGCAGTTGTAAGACCTGCAACTGTTGCGGAACCGACTGAAAAACGAATAAGTGTTGCTATTATCCAACCAATTAATAGAGGAGACATTGAAGATATTTCAAGTATTCCACCAATATAATCACTAACTCCACTATCAATCAAAATTTGTTTTAGGGCTCCAGCACCAGATATAACTAAGAGAACCATTGTAATTCCCGATACTGCATTTCCATAAGTTATCATAATGTGATTCATAGTTTTACCTCTTGAAATACCTAACGAGTATGTTGCTAAGAGAAGCGTCAATAAAAGAGCAATTACTGGATTACCAATAAAATTTATACACTTTGATAAAAAACTCTCTGTTTGGATTAAAAGCGAAATCAAGGTAGAAAATCCGATCAATAATACTGGTAATAAAGCTGTGAATAGACTGTTAAATAAGCTAGGTAATTCGTTTTGCTTAAATACTCTCGTGGTCATAAACTCTTTAAGAGGGTTTGCTTCTACTTTAGGTAAGAAATGAGTTAATAAAGGTCCTGAAATTAAAATTGCAGGTATGGAAAGTAAAATACCATAGATGAGAGTCTTTCCAATGTCAGCTTCGAACATTACTGATAATGCTGAGGGGGCAGGATGTGGTGGCAAAAATCCGTGAGTAACTGATAATGACGCTAGCATAGGTAACCCAACACCAATCAATGAAAGACCAGTTACTTTAGCTATAGTAAAAACTAGGGGGACTAAAATGACAAAACCGACAGAATAGAACATTGTGATTCCAACGATAAAACCAGTTAGCATCACTGCTACTTTAGTATAATTAACTCCAAAAATTTTAATTAAACCATAAGTAATTTGTTGAGCTGCTCCACTTTCAGCAACAAGTTTTCCTAACATAGCTCCAAACCCTAAAATCATAACAAGGAATCCTAATGTATTTCCAATACCATTTTCTATAGAAGTTACAATATCATTTAATTGCATTCCTTGGGCTATTCCAATTCCTATTGCTACCAATATAAAAGAAATAAATCCATTAAATTTAAAAAGGGTTATTAGGAGAAATAAAAATAAAATTCCAATAAAAACAATTACTAAAGGCATGCTTATTATTTAAATTTACATGAATCTTAAATACAAATATTATAAAAAAAAACCTCCCTTTGAAGTCTTATCTATAACTTGCGCTTTTTACTTTAAAAATTGTTACACAGGATACAAATATTTTTTATAATTCTAATAAGTTTTTATAATTATTCTCAAGAAGAATTTATTCCGAATAAAATCGATGAGGGTCAAATTATAATCGATGGAGTTATATCTAAAAAAGAATGGAAAAATTCAATTTCTGTTGACCTTGATTATGAAGTTAATCCTGGAAATAATATAATTCCAAAAGAAAAAACTAAAGTATATGTTTTGTACTCCAATACTCATCTATATATAGGTTTCCATGCATTTTCAAAACAAGAGAATATAAGAGCCTCAGTTCGTTCTAGAGACGACTTAGGGATGATAAGTGATGATTTTGTGGTAATAGCTTTTGATACTTATGGTGATAGCAGAAATAATTACCTTCTTCTATCTAATGCCTTTGGAAGTCAATTAGATGCAAGAGCAATTAATGCTCTTACAGATGAAGATAGGTATGATATAAATTTTAATGTAGATCATGAAACAAGTGGGACGATTGTATCTGATGGCTACCAAGTCGAATTTAAAATACCATTTGCATCGTTACCTTTCCCTAATGGAAACAATCAAGAGTGGAATTTTAATTTTAGAAGAAATACTTTTAGAGAAGGTATACCAATAGAGCTTAGAAGCCAAACATATGATAGAACTGCTCCATGTCAAATATGCCAAACTACCGATAAGTTAATATTATCTGATATCAAAATTGACAAAAGAGTTGAGTTTTTACCTTACCTCGCGGGAAATATTACTGGTATTAAATCCAATTTATTTGATGAAATCAAATATCAAAAACTACAACCTAACTTTGGACTAGGTCTTAATGTCGATTTGAATAAGAACAGTACTCTAGAGGTGACTTTGAATCCTGATTTTTCTCAAGTAGAGGCTGATGTTACGCAAATTGATGTAAATTCTGCAGTAGCCTTAGAATATCCCGAAAGAAGACCTTATTTTAATCGTGGAACTGATATTGTTAAATACGTTAGTGGTGCATTTTATTCAAGATCAATAAATAATCCGTTAATATCAACAAAGCTGATTAGTCAAGGGAAAAAAGAACGTTTATTTTTTCTTACCGCACTTGATCAAAACTCAATTTATCAAATTGCAGGTGAAGATCGATCTTATTTGGGTAAAGGAGAAGAATCTTTGGTCAATGTTTTGAGATATCAACGCCTTCTTAGTAAAAATACACGTCTTGGTTTTTTATCAACAAACAGATATTATACAAATGGAGGCTATGGAAATTTATTTGGTACGGACGGTTGGTTTTTATTGTCAAAAAACTTGAGGTTTACTTATGAATTATTTCTCAATTTAAATAAAGAGCCGGTTGCAGACTGGATTGAATCAGAAGATAGTATTTTTGGTAGGTCAGTAGTATTAGATAATCAAAATTTTAATGGTAAATCTCTCTACTTTCAGCTTTATAGAAATACTGAAAAATGGAGGTCTTATTTAACTTATAGAGACTTTTCACCAAATTTTCAGGCCGATGTTGGGTTTGTCGTAAAAAACAACAGAAGATGGGCCACTCTTTATCATGCTTACCAAGTATTTCCAAATAAACCAGCCTTGCAATTTTTAAGTTTTGGAACAAAAGCCGATATGGTATATACCTACGAAGACTACCTAAAAACGATTAGTGTAGATGCCATTTTAAGTGTAAAAACTTTATTCAATACTGAAATTACTTATAC